>TARA_R110002072_G_scaffold287242_2_pt1 | contig 147399 bp, 102 predicted proteins | sample TARA_R110002072 | Tara Oceans TARA_R110002072 (sample SAMEA4397118) | marine metagenome | biome: Polar Biome; feature: [SRF] surface water layer (ENVO:00010504); material: water (ENVO:00002006), including particulate matter (ENVO:01000060) such as... | depth 5 m
CCAGGCGAAGCCCAAACCAAAGCCCGCACCGGAAGTCGAAATCGGTCGGTACACCGCTGACTGGTCGCTGCTACGGCCATCGCGTCGAGCCGAGCTCGCTCGGCAGGCTCAGGTTGATCTGAGCGGCCACGAAGGGAAAGGGCTTCGAGAACTCCCACCAACCTTGCAGAAACCGATCATCGAAATACTCGCTCGGGGAACGGAACGAAAGCCGTCACCAGAACGGGAAGATTGAATCAACGACGACGATTTGAAGCCCGTCGATGGTCGACGGGCAGAGCCGTGGATGTTTCTTGCAGAGCTGGGAAACCAGCCGGAAACGGACTTCAACAATGAACGAACGAAGTTTGTTTGACGACGGATCGAGCGATTGGGACAGGCCGCCGGACAAGCCGGTCGGTCTGCCGCACAACCGAACGGAAACCAGTCGTCGTGCTGCGGAAAGCATGGTTCCGGCGGCGACGGCTCAGGCGGCTCGGGTATTTCACTTCATCGCAGAGTGTGGCAAGGAAGGTGCCACCGATCACGAAGTCCAGGCGGAACTCGGCATGACCGGCGACAGCGAACGACCTCGCCGATGGTCGCTGCAACGTTCCGGGCTGATTTGCGATTCCGGACAACGCCGTTCGACAGAAACTGATTGAAGAGAATCCGTTTGCTGACCTGAAGAGTCTGGTTGTCGGAAATCCAGAACGGTTCTACTTCGTGACTCGACAGGAAGCTCAACAGGTCATCGACGCCTGCCCGGATTCCGAATGGCGTCTAATCTTCGCTCTGAGCCGATTCGGGGGCCTCCGTTGCCCGTCAGAACACCTCGCCCTGCGATGGTCCGACGTGAATTGGGAACATGGCCGGATTCTTGTCAGCAGTCCGAAGACGGAGCATCTGGCCGGAGGCGAAAGCCGGTTGGTCCCGATGTTCCCGGAACTGCGCCCGTACCTGGAACAGGCATTCGACCAGGCGGAACCGGGGAGTGAATTCGTCATCACCCGTTACCGGGACGCCGACAAGAATCTGCGGACGCAACTGCACCGGATAATCTGCCGGGCTGGCCTGAAGCCGTGGCCGAAAGTGTTCCAGAACCTGCGATCGACGCGCGAGACCGAACTGGCCGAACAGTTCCCGCTGCAAGCCGTCTGCCAGTGGATCGGCAATTCTCAGGCGGTTGCCCAAAAGCATTACCTGCAAGTCACCAGCGAGCATTTCGAACGGGCTGCCAGCATCCCGGAAAAAGCGCTGCAGAAAGCGGTGCAGCAACCGCTCGAACGCACCGGAAATGCAGCGCAAGTAGTGAACACGGCGCATGAAAAAACCCCAGACGATGCTGGGGTTTGCGAGTCTTTGCCAGTATCAGCTACTGAACAGAACTCCCCGACATGGACTCGAACCATGAACCTAGCGGTTAACAGCCGCTCGCTCTACCAATTGAGCTATCGGGGATTGAATTGCGGCGGAAGATAAGAGACCGCAGCATCTTCATCAAGGGTTTTCGGACTCACCTATGGCATCTGTTGAGCGAAAACTGAAGAAACGACAACTTTCTCACGTCAGACAACCTTGTCAGCTTAATCCTCGTCGACGTCGTCTGTCCGTTTCTCCAGCGTGAGGCGATTTCCACTTTCGTTGTACTCGACAACACTCATGAACGATCGCATCAGCATGATGCCTCGACCTCCAGGCTTGTCGAGATTTTCTTCATCTGTGGGATCAGGAACTTCTTCGACCGTGAACCCCTCGCCCTGGTCTTCGATCACAACCCGAACGTGTTGCTCATCGATTTCCCACTTGACATTGACCACCTTGTCCGGATCCATCTTGTTGCCATGCTTGATCGCGTTAACTAACGCTTCTTCAAGAGCAAGACGTACACCGAAGACGTCGCGAGGTGAGTAGCCTCGTGATTCCATTCCGCCCACGATCTGTTCCTGAACTTCACGACCTTTGGCCGTGTCGCTGGGGATCGTGACGTCAAACTCTTCGGTGCTGGACATAGCTAGTGATTCTGCCTTGCAGGACAACACTTCCGGCCCGACGAAACTGGACGCGACGACTGTCGCAAATCCATTACATGCCTTCGAGGGCCTGTTCCAGGTTATCACGCATGTCGAAGAGCTTGTTGAGCTTCGTAATCGCGAAGACCTCGTAGATATCAGGACGGACAGTGCAAAGCCGAAGTTTTCCCTTCGCAGCTTTAACTTTCTTATCCATCGTGATCAGTTTGCCGAGAGCGGCGCTTGACAAATACTCAACATTGGAGAAATCGAGAATGATTTTCGTCCGAGCATCGTCTTCGACCAGACTGAAAAGCTGGTTGCCAATGATCTGAATGTTGCCTTCGTCGAGAATCTTTTTGTCAACGAATTTGGCAATCGTGACGTCACCAGATTCTTCAATGTCCAACCGGCGATGACCTGCTGACATGTTGCAATTTCCAGTTAAGTTCGAACGGTGAATGAAACAGCGGCACTTCAGGAGCCAGATTCATCGGTCATGAATTCAATAAAATTAACCGAAGCACGACCGAAAAAGTCAGCTCGTATCCAAAGGCCCGCAAACAAAGTTTTTGCTGAATACCAAGGGTTCCAAGGCCAATTGCCCCGAACAAGTTCGGGTGATAATGAGGATCCCAAACCCGTAAGTCAAGCAACTCACGACGACGGAAGGTGTTTCGCCAGAAGCATTTTTTGCGTTGAAGCGAGTTCCGGAAAATGCCCTTTGAAGCCGTTCAAGCTGCCGTCCGGCTTAATCTCTATTGCCCCTGTCCTGCCAGGTAGTTTGTAACCCAGATGATGATCCCCACCATCCCCCAGGCCAGTACAAAGCCGATGATTCCAACCCGACTGGGGCTAGGAATTTCGAGGTCCGGGTGATCGATCAACTTTCCTTCATCAACAGGCAGGTGACCTTCCGGCAGCGTACACGGACTCGTGATGACCTCGCCAGAGCGGACGGGAGTACGAATCAGCGTGAAGAAATGGTCCAGTTTTTCCGTAGACGTCCGGCGGCTCAACAGGCTCACAGCAATCCCCGATACAGCTCCGGAACTTAAATACATCAGAATCTGCCACGGAACACTGGTTTTGACAGACAATAGGGAGCCGGTTGCATCGAGTTTGGCGACCATGATGCTGGGGAACGCTTCGTGAAGCCAGCTTCGACACAAACCGGGCAGATAGTCGATGTTTCGTTGGAGAAAATCTGAATCACCGATTCTGGCGATGAGGTCAAATGGAGTGTGAGCCTGTGTCAAATACCACACAGTTGCCGTAACCAGGGTTGATGTCCATACGCCCGCTGGCGTGTATCCTCGCCAGGTAATCCCCAGCCAGAACGCCAATCCCATGAAGGCGGGGATTGCCTGGATGTAAGTGGTCAACACCTGGATCACGTTGTCGAACTGCGTGAGCATCACCAGCGAACAGCCCACGATTCCGAGGCTCGCCAGTCGTCCAGCCATCAGATAATGCTCTGGCGACTGCCCCGGGCGAATGAAGCGACGGTAGACATTCTCGGTGAACAGTCCGGAGCCGACTACCATCTGTGCATCGCAGGTGCTCATTACGGCGGCCAGCAGCGACGCCATCAACAGCCCGACAAGTCCGTGTTGAATCGTTGGCAGAATATCGTGCGCGGCCAGCCCGAAGACTTGATTCGAAAATGCCTTCATCTTTTCCGGGTCGGCCTGAAGCTCGGCGAGGCGTTCAGCACTCAGGTAGTCAGTGCCCGGACTCAAATAAATGATGATGCAGGCCAGTCCGGTGAACGTCCAGGCGATTGTGCAGAACCGCTTGATAAAGTTGCCAAACGTGAATCCAAATCGCCCTTCAAATTCCGTCTTGCCGGCTCCACAGACACCCATAATGTGAGGCTGAACGACGATGCCAATCAGTCCGCCGATCGAAAGCATGACGACGTAAAACAACGTAATCGGCTCTGCTCCCGTTCGAGCCAGAAAATCCTCAGTCAGCGTCATACTGAGAATCTCATCGCCCGATCGGCTCGGTAACCCCTGAGCGAGCGCCGTAAAACCGCTGTCCGTGCCGGCGACGCTGGCCGCGACGTTCAACGCAAATGGAAGCAGCAGGAACGAGAAGACGATCGTCAGAACGCCCTGCAGAAAGTCGGTGACGATTGCTGCGTTCAGTCCTCCGGCGAGACCGTACGCGACAAACAAAACAGTCATCCCGGCAATCGCATAGCTGGACGGGAAAAATGGCTTTCCGGTTGTCGGATCAAGACCGCCTGCCAGGCCTTCGATCATTTCGCCCGCTCCGTACAGGCCGCCGGCAATGAACACGATCGACATGACGATGCCGATGACCGAATACAGCGTCGCTGTCGAACTACTGTAGCGGGCCTCGAAAAAGTCGCTCGTCGTGAGTGCTCTCATGCGGCGAAAGACGGGTGCAACGATCCAGTAAAAAGGGGTCGCCCACAGCCACAGGAACTGGTACCAGATTCCGGCCAGTCCGTATCGGAAGGAACCTGCAGCGACGCTGACAGCCTGCTCGCTGCTCGTGCCGGACCCGAACGCAAAGAACATCATGAAGACTTTGCCGAACCGTCGCCCGCCCATGAAGAAGTCGGACATGTCCTTGACCTTCGTCATCGACCAGATCCCGACTCCCAGGACCACCAGGAAATATGCGGCAAGCACAACCCAGTCGAGCCAGTGCAGTCCCAGAAAGTTATTCGCGAGTGGATCTGCGGCGACAAGCATGGCGGGACTCAGCTAACGAGGCAAAAGGCGGGAACACAATACACCGCCTAAGCGTAAGCAAGCTTTGATCCGTTAGAAAGTAAGCAGCGACTGCACACTCGTCTGACGGCTGCAGAAATACAGTCGCGACTGGTGGCTGCAACTCTAACTGCCAGATTAAAAACGCTGGCAGAGCCAGGGACACGCCTTGAAATATCGGAACCACCGAACGTTCGTTTGTAGTTACAACGACGGTAGCCACGAGCAGTAGTACATCGCTCGAGGGACGGTCGATTCCATCGCCTTCTGCCAGAAGACTTCTGGATCGCGGGCTTCGACATTGCCCAGCAGAATGTCCAGGAACGTCGGCGTAAACGTGTACTTGACGACTCGAACCTTGCTCAGGCCAAGATCTTCCTGCAGTTTGTCGACCACTTCGTCGTCAAAAGCGATCTCGTCGATCAGGCCGTTCTCCAATGCCTGGTTCGCTGTGAAGACCTGACCAGTCGCCAGTTTCGTCCGAACCGTTTCTTCGTCGAGCCCTTTGCGACCTTCGGCGACAATCTCCACAAAGCGATCGAACGAATCGTCCATGATCTCTCCCCATAGTTCACGGTCTGCGTCGGACAGTGGCTTGAACATGTTGAGCGAGTCTTTGAACGGGCCGGTCGTCAGCGAGTCAGACTTCACTCCGAACTTCTCCGCCATCGCCGACAGGTCATATCGCGGAATAATCACGCCGATCGAGCCCGTCCAGGTGGTCGGCTCGGCGAAGATCTTTCCGTTCTCGCCGGCTCCCATCGCGATATAAACGCCGCCGGACGCAGCAATTCTTTTCATGGCGACGTAAACGGGCTTCTTCGCGCTAAGCTGTTTCAGACGGTGGTAAATCTGATGACTGTCAGCGACCAGTCCGCCGGGACTGTCAACCACCAGTACGACTCCTTTGACGTTGTCGTCGTCACGAGCGTCTTCAACCATCCCGATAATCCGCTCGGTAAAAGGCGGCATGATCGTGCCGTTGGCCTCGATGATCACAATGCGATTAGTAGCGGTTTCGTCGCCCGAAACAAATTTTTCCTGAGTTCCCGCATCAATGTCAGCGTTCGACGAAATCAGAGCAAAGTTCAGAAACACGGAAAGCAGCAGAAACGAAAACAGCAGTCTCGTGAACCATGCCTTGAAGAATCCGCCACCTTGTGGAGGCACATTCACAATAATCTGCGGCTGACTGGAATCACTGCTCGGTCCATCGGTGCTCATGTTGAACTCGTTATTTCAGAGCGAAAGTTGGGTAGGCATTGCCCACCAGAAACAATTCCGGTTGCCATCACGCCATGCCGCGGTTTTTTAATTCGGCCACGACTGACTGGACGATCTTTCCGATTTCCTGCGCGTCGAGACCGCCATCGGTCAGGGCGTCGCCGGCTCGGCAGCCACCTACAGGTTCGTCGGTAAAGCCGTGGCCTGCCAGCATGCACTGCAGGCTTCTGCTGAGAAGTTCCAGATCCGTTCGTTGATTGTCCGACTGAGGCTGGCGACCGTCGCCCATGGTGAAACCGCGCAGGTCGACTGCCGCGCGGAATCCGTTGGGAAATTCAGCCTGGTAGAGCATCATGTCAAAGAGCTGGACGAGGTCGTACTGAATCTGTCGTGCGCCGTCGAGCTGACCAGAAACAGTCAGGTCGTAAAGTTTTCGGGTGAGTTCCGGGACAACCCCCGAACTGGCGTTGGTTCCGCCGTCGCAGCCGATCAGAATCATCGGCATTAGAGCCGCGTCCCAGCCGGTCAGGAATGAGAACTCCGGGCGGTTCGGACGGACGGCCTGGATCATGCGGATCATATGCGGAATTTCGCCGGACGAGTCTTTGATCGCGACGATCTTTTCGCATTCTTCCGAAAGCCGCTGCACGGTCGGCAGGTCGATCGGCGAAGCAAACATCGGGATATTGTAGAGTGTGACGTCGACCGGAGTGTTTCGACCGATTTCACGGAAGTAGGCGTAGACCGAATCCGGACTCAGCTTGTAGTAGAACGGGGCAACAATCGCGACGGCCCGCACGCCGAGTTCGTGGTAATACTCGCACGCTTTGATCGTCTCTTTAACGTTGGCTTCGGCGGCTCCGGCCAGAACGGGCACTCGACCACGGTTCTGATCGCAGACGATTTCGATGATGCGACGGCGTTCTTCAACCGTGAAGCGAGTGAATTCGCCGGTCGAGCCGTTCGGGTAAAGACCATGCACGCCGCGGTCGATAAGCCAGTCAACGTAGCGTCGCAGTTCGGGTTCGTTGATTTCTCCGGCCGAGTCCATTGGGATAAGATTCGGAGTGAAGATTCCCTGTAGGCGTTCCTGAGGCATGGTTGAAAATCACTTACGTTGAGGTCGGAAACCGGAGTGTGGATGTCAGAATTCGGCAGTCTTCGTGAGTGTGACTGGTAAAATCAACAGATTGTACCGGTTAAGAAGGCTGCGTTCTCAGCATACCACCCTCTCGGCGAGCGTCCACAAATCAGACCCCGATCGATACGAACTGGCAGGTCACGCGGGCCGTTCGTGCCGAATGGGACGCTTCCCGGACAGTATGTCAAACGTCGTCTGAGTTGATCGGCTTCGTCAGGTATCGCCTGATCTATCTCAAAAGCGGCATTGGTTGACTGTGTTCGGGCGGTTTTCGTACGATCCCCGCTTCGCTTTTCAGAGTGCAGATTCTCTGTACGCGCAGGAATGCCGTAACATCTCCAGCAGTGCTGGTTTACGACAGTTTCCGAGTCATCAGACCGTCGAATTTGCAGCGGGCCGCAGGGCCGGCACTTTCGGCGACAGGCTCTAACCCCGCAGATACTCCGAGTTAATCATGGCTGTTCCCAAGAGAAAAATCTCCAAATCGCGAACCCGCAGCCGCAAGGCTCAGTGGAACCTGAAGGCTCCTCAGTTGGGCAAATGCCAGAACTGCGGCAACCGGATGCCGACTCACGTCGTGTGCCCGCAATGTGGCCATTACATGGGGCGTCCGCTTGTGGACGTTGCGGAATAATATCCCATGCGGATCGCTCTGGATGCGATGGGGGGCGACGATGGCCCCACTCCGAATGTAAAGGGAGCCATTGCCGCTCTGCAGGAACTGCCTGATATTGAGGTGGTTCTTGTAGGCGATGTGCCTCTGCTGGAACGTCACGTTTCTGACGCCGGCTTTTCTGACAGTCGTCTGACTTTCGAACAGTCTGACGGCGTCGTGGAAATGCACGAAAAGCCGGCTGAGACGCTGCGATCCAAGCCGAACTCATCAATCGCTGTCTGCTGGAAGCTGATGGCCGCCCGATCGGTCGATGCGTTGGTCAGTGCCGGTAACACGGGCGCCGTCGTCGCTTCCGGCCTTCGGACACGTCTGTTTCTGAAAGGCGTAAAGCGACCAGGCATTGCCGTCACGCTTCCAACACTAAAGGGGCGTTCGATTCTGCTGGACGTTGGAGCCAATCCGGCAGCCCGCCCGGAGCACCTCTATCAGTACGGCGTGATGGGCACGATCTACGCCAAGGAAATCCTGGGGATCGCAAACCCCAGCGTTGGCCTGATGAACATCGGCAGCGAAGAAGGAAAAGGCAATGACCTTTACCGGGACACTCATACGCTGCTGTCGCGCAGCCGTCTGAAAAACCGTTACGTCGGTAACGTCGAAGGCCGAGGGCTCTACCAGGGCGAGGCGGATGTTCTGATCTGCGAAGGGTTTGTTGGCAACGTCGTGCTGAAAGTCAGCGAAGGCATGGCCGACTTTCTGTTCAAAGCGATCACTCCTCATGTCGTCGGAGCCCTGGATGCGGAACGCGATATCGCGAAGCGAGCATTCCAGCAGATTGGTCGGCAGTATCAGTACAGCGAGCAGGGCGGTGCTCCACTGCTTGGAATCGACGGAGCCTGCGTTATCTGTCACGGATCAAGCGATGCTCGTGCAATCCAGAACGCAATCAAGTCGTCAACAAAGCTCATGAACCGCGATATTAACGGGCAGATCACAACCGACCTGTCTGAGGAAATGGTCGCCGCAGAAATCGGCTGATCGCCAGCTGCGGTTTACATAATTGCTTCCGGGTCAGAACGTGATCCTCGAATTGTCTCCCCACGGACGGTGACGACGATTCTTCCAACACTCATTCGACTGGCGAACGGAACTCCCGATTGTCAGTGCGATCATCCGGAGCACCCCGCGCCGGATAACTGGAGAAAACAAATGACAACTGCATTCATGTTTCCCGGCCAGGGCGCTCAGCACGTCGGCATGGCGAAGACCATCGTCGAAAACCACTCGGCTGCCAGAGAACTGTTTGAGCGAGCGAACGAGGTCCTCGGCGTGGACCTGGCAAAGCTCTGCTTCGAAGGACCGCAGGACGAACTCGACAAGACCGACATCAGCCAGCCGGCGCTGTTCGTCAGCAGTTTCGCCGCTCTGGAAATCCTGAAGGCCGAACAGCCCGACGTTGTCGAACAATGTTCGATGGCCGCCGGGCTAAGCCTCGGTGAGTACACCGCTTTAACTTTCGCCGGAGCGATCTCGTTCGAAGACGGCTTGAAACTCGTTCGCAAACGCGGACAGGCAATGCAGGCTGCTGCCGATGCCGCTCCATCAGGCATGGTCAGTGCTTTGCTGTTGAGCGACGAGCAGGTCGACAACGTCGTCGCACAGGCGTCCGAAGCTGGCGGCATCTGGGTTGCCAACCGGCTTTGCCCAGGCAACACCGTCCTGTCTGGCGACACCGCGGCGTGCGGGCGAGCGGCCATCCTCATTGAAGAAGCAGGCGGTCGACCGATTCCACTTTCAGTTGCCGGCGCGTTCCACACGCCGTTCATGCAGCCAGCTGTCGAACAGCTCGCCAAAGTTCTGGAAACCGTCGAAATCTCTACCCCGAGAATTCCGGTGATCTCCAACGTCGACGCCGAACCACACAGTGATCCGGCAGAAATCCGCTCGATCCTCGTTCAGCAAGTAGTCAATCCCGTCCTCTGGGAAAAATGCGTCCGACGAATGCTCGACGATGGAGCCGACCACTTCTATGAAATTGGTCCGGGCAGAGTGCTCAAAGGTTTGATGAAACGCATCGCCCGCAAAGTCCCGTGCGACGTGATCAACGACTCACCGTAGCATCGTGCCAGGAGCAGCAGGGTGGGCACTGTCCACCACAAATCATCCCCAATGGCTACAAAACAGAGTGCACAGGCTGCTCGCAGTCCGTACGGCGCCGCAATGAGGTCTCCACAAGTCGCTCGAAATTCCTCTTGTCGCTTCGCGACACTGGTTGCAACCAGGCGGCAGCCCCCACAACGAAGCAATAAACGAACCAGTCGTGAACCGAAAAGGTAACCTGCTGGTCCTGTCGCAGGCGGAAAGTTCTTTCTGGTATGAAGAGCCGAGCCGATCTCCTGCATCCACTTGATTTTGAAATCTGAAGGTGACGACCGTGTTTGAGACAGTTGCCGTGATCGGTGCCACAGGTGCCGTTGGAAGTATCATTCTTGAACTGCTGGAAAAGCGAGACTTCCCCGCGAAAAAATTCCGGCTCCTTGCGTCAGCTCGAACAGCCGGCACGAAGGTCACGTTCAAAGGCCAGGAAATCACGGTCGAGGAACTGACGCCGGATTCCTTCGAAGGCGTGGACCTCGTGATTGCCAGCACGCCTGACGATATTGCTGCTGAGTTCCTGCCGCACGCTGTTAAAGCTGGCTGTAAAGTCATCGACGAATCCGGCTACTGGCGCATGAATCCGGAAGTCGCTCTCGTCGTACCGGAGATCAATCCGCAAGACGCTCTGAATGCAAAAGGCATCATCGCCAGCCCAAACTGCTCGACGACCCAGATGGTTGTCGCCCTGAAGCCGTTGCACGACGCAGCCAAAGTAAAACGGGTTATCGTCTCCACCTACCAGGCCACGAGTGGAGCGGGCCTGCAAGGTAACCGCGATCTGGAAGCAGGTTCGCGAGCATTCCTGGCCGGTGAAGACTACGAGTACAAAGCCTTCGCCTACCCGATCGCCTTCAACGCGATTCCCCAGATTGGCGGCCACAAAGCTGACGGCTATACCAGCGAAGAATTAAAGATGGTCTACGAGACTCGCAAGATTCTCGGCGACGAATCAATCCTCATCAGCCCGACCTGCGTCCGTATTCCCGTTGCCAACTGCCACAGTGAGGTCATCACGGTCGAAACCGAGCGACCGGTTTCTCCCGAGGAAGCTCGTGAGCTGTTTTCGAACTTCCCCGGCATCACCGTCGTGGATGACCTCGATGCAAAGAAGTACCCGATGCCCAGCACGTGTGACGGCAGCGACGAAGTTTTCATTGGTCGAATCCGCAAAGATATCTCGAATCCGAACGGCTTGAACTTCTGGTGCGTAAGTGACAACCTGCGAAAAGGCGCGGCGACGAATGCCGTGCAGATTGCAGAACTGCTGGCCAAACAGCAGTCCTGATCATTGAATTGAAAGACGTCCTGCATCATCGAGGGACGAGGTCGCCATGTGGAACATCATCATCGGAATCGTGTTCGTCGTCGGTGGCCTCAGCGGTCAGCTTGCCCTGCGAGGTTTTGATAGCCCCGAGGGACTCGCTGCGTTTGGCGGAATTCTGATTGTCTGGGGAATCGTTCAGATCGTTCGAGCAAAGAACGGTTAATCGATCACCTGGCCGTCATACCCGCGCAGGCGGGCAACCCGTTACACGCACTCAGACAGGGTTCCCGCCTCCGCGGGAATAACGAAAACATCGACACTCAGACAGCCATTGAATTAAACAGGCTTCACTATGAACGCATTTCAGTATCGCAATGGAGAACTCTTCTGTGAGGACGTCGCTGTGGCGCCTCTGGCCGAAAAGTTCGGCACTCCGCTTTGGATTTACTCGAAGGCGCAGTTGCTGCATCAGCTTGGGCAGATTCAGGAAGCGTTTGCCGATGTCGAGCCGGTCATTTGCTACTCGGTCAAAGCAAACTCCAACCTCACACTTCTTCGCACAATGAACGAAGCCGGAGCCAGTTTCGACGTTGTATCCGGCGGAGAACTCTTCCGGGTCAAACAGGCCGGCGCTGACACGACTCGCGTCGTTTTCGCGGGCGTCGGCAAAACCGATGAGGAAATTCGCTTCGCGCTGGAATGTGACATCCTGAAGTTCGACGTCGAAAGCGAAGCCGAACTCGATGCCATCTCAGCGGTTGCTTCATCAATGGGCAAAGTTGGTCGAGTCGCTCTACGACTGAACCCGGACATCGACGCAAAGACTCACGTGAAGACGACCACCGGCAAGAAGGGCAACAAGTTCGGTATGGATATCGAACGTGCCGGACAGCTTGCTGATAAAGTGCTGGCCGATCCGCATCTGAAGCTCAGCGGAATTCACATGCACCTCGGCTCGCCGATTCACTCGACAGATCCGTATGAACGTGCTGCTCAAAAGGCGATCGAAATCGTTCGTGAGTACCGAGCCAAAGGTCACGATATCAGTTGGATCAATCTCGGGGGCGGATTTGCCATCAGCTATCGCCACGACGAAGGCCTGTCCGCAGCGGAGTATGCGAAAGTTATCGTCCCGGCCGTCAAAGAAGCAGAGTGTCGACTCGCCCTGGAACCCGGTCGGTTCATCGCTGGCAACTCGGGCATCCTGATCAGCAGAATCATTTTCACAAAGCGTGAAGGCGGTAAGCTGTTCTACATTCAGGACGGCGGTATGAACGACCTCGTTCGACCAGCGATGTACGACTCATTCCATCGAGTCTGGCCAGTTAAGCCCGCCGTCGAAATGCCTGCCGATGCGGAGTCTCAACCCGCAGGTTGCGAAGCCGCTGACGTCGTTGGTCCCGTCTGTGAATCATGCGACTATCTCGCGAAAGATCGATTCCTGCCGCCAATGGAACGGGGCGATTTACTTTGCACCTACAGCGTCGGAGCTTACGGCACGGTCATGAGCAGCAACTACAACTCACGCCCTCGCGGCACCGAAATCATGGTCGACGGTGACTCGTACAGGATCGTGCGTCGCAAGGAAAACTACGAGGATCTGGTCAGGCACGAACTGCTCGACTAAAGTCGGTCCGCTCTGTTGATCTTTCAATGCAGAGTTCGTTGGAACTTTTTGCGACGCCCTGCCGGATGTCGCGGGTTTCCATGCGCTCTGCTTTTTTATTTCGTATCGCACTGCGGAAATCGATCATGTCGACGACTGAGACTTCGACCTTCAACGCGCGAACCCCGATCGCTCGTGAAGACCTGAAAGATGGCGAGAATCTTTGCGAATACTGCACCGCCAAATGTTGCCGCTACTACGCCTTTCCGATCGACACTCCGAAGAAGTGGAAAGACTTCGACTACATGCGGTGGTACCTGCTGCACGGTAAGGCGTCGTTCTTTGTCGAGGACGGCACCTGGTTCATCATGGTTTACGCAGACTGTAAACACCTGCAGGCAGACAACGGTTGTGGCACCTACGAAACCCGGCCGCAGATCTGTCGCGAATACACCACCAAAGACTGCGAATACGACAACGACTCTGGTTATGACCAGCTTTTCGAATGCCCGGAGCAAATCGAAGAATACGCAGAAGCAATCCTGCCGCCTAAGAAGCGATCACCGTGGGTTCGCGAACGTGCCGCCGGCCTCAGCCTTCCTGTAGTCAGTGGGTAAATCAAATGTGGTTCACTGAAGACGCCTGGTCGCCGATCATTCTCTGCACAGTCATCGCAGCGATTTTCTTCATCGCCTTCATGACGACTCAACGAGCCAGGTTTCTTATCGCGTTACCCTTGCTGTTGCTGGCTGCCATCACGATTTACTTCGCCGAAATCGCCATCGTCACCGACGGTGAACAGGTCGAGAAGAACCTGCACGATCTCGTTGACACGTTTGTCGAAGAGTCAAATCTGTTTGGGGCCGGTTCAGGAACGAAACCAGAACAGGTTCGCTGCCAGACTTACTTCGCGGAATCCAACACGGTCGACCGAGCCCGAATCGTTGCTGCTCTGATGTTTGTCCGTGTCGAAGGTGACATTCGCGTCACTGATGTGAGAATTCAGCTCACAAACCAGAACACAATGGCCGTGACACATTTCCGCGCCAACGCCACGTTCGCCGCAGGGTCACAAAGTGGCCATCATCCGTCCCGTTGGGAGATGACCTGGCAGAAGCAGGCCGGCGAGTGGAAGATCACTAAAACAAAAATGTTGAACGCGGTGAACGGTCAGGAAATGCCAGTACCTGGTGTTGATGGACGCTGAACTCGTACAGGACGTGTCATGACAATCGATTTTCACTCGGTAAGTCTGCCCGCAGAAATTGCCGCTGGAGAAGCAGCCGCGACGACGATTGTCGCCTTTACCGAAGGCCCGGCGGCGACCGCAGACGGAACAGTCTACTTCAGCGACATCGCCAACAACCGGATCATGAAATTCGATTCGGTGGCCGGCGCAACGAGCATTTTTCGAGAACCCAGCGGCCGGGCAAACGGCCTGCTGTTTGATCCACAAGGCCGATTGCTCGCCTGTGAAGGCAACGAATTCGGCGACAATGACGGCAATCGCCGGATTACTCGCACGAACCTGGCAACAGGTGACGTTGAAATCTTGACTGACAACTTCGGAGGAAAGAAGTACAACGCGCCGAACGACATCGCCGCGTGCAGTAATGGGCAGATCTTTTTTACTGATCCGTGCTACGGCGACCGAACGACGATGGAGCTGGACCATGATTCGGTTTACCGGATCGATGTCGACGGTTCGGTTTCGCAAGTGATCACCCAGCCGGAAATTCAACGACCAAACGGCATCGCGATCAGCCCGGACGAGCAGACACTTTACCTGGTCGACAGCTGCCCGATCGTTGGAGGCAATCGAAAGATCTGGAAGTTCGATCTTTCACCTGACGGAGAAGTCAGCAACCGGCAGGTGGTCATCGACTTTGCTCCGGGACGAGGCGGTGACGGAATGGCCGTTGCTCGGAACGGCGACCTCTACATCGCTGCGGGAATCTCTCGACCGCGAGGACCACACGAAGAATCGACCGTTCCACCGGGTATCTGGATCGTCAGCCCTGACGGGAACGTCAAAGGTCGTATCCCGATCCCTGAAGACGTCCTCACGAACGTAACGTTCGGCGGCGACGACCTTCAAACATTATTCATCACGGCCGGCAAGACGCTGTTTTCAATTCGCGTCGAAACGCCAGGCTTCGTCGTTCATCGTCAGAACTAATAACAGGTTACTTTTCGATTTGAACTACAGAGGCACAGAGATCACAAAGTAACTTCGCCGGGTTTCTTCAGTGATCTCTGTGCCTCTGTGGTTAGTCGTTCGCCCGAGGGCTGATCACCAGACATGCCAGTATCAAAGAAAGCTGCTAAGGAAAGGGCGCCCGCCAATGTCGAAAAGTCAGCGGCTGAGTCCTTCGCCGAAGAATGCTCCGAGCTGAAATGCGGAACAATCCTCGCCGACCCACCCTGGCAATTCACGAATCGAACCGGGAAGGTTGCGCCGGAGCATGGTCGGCTGACCAGGTACCCCACGCTGAAGCTCGACGATGTGAAAGCGATTCCCGTTCACGTCGCGGCTGCCGAGAAGAGTCATCTTTACTTGTGGGTGCCCAACGCGCTGCTCGCCGAGGGGCTGGCCGTGATGGAAGCCTGGGGATTCACCTACAAGTCGAACCTTGTCTGGCACAAAGTTCGGAAAGACGGAGAGCCTGACGGTCGCGGTGTTGGCTTCTACTTTCGCAATACGACCGAACTCGTGTTGTTCGGAGTCCGAGGCTCCATGCGGACGCTGGCTCCCGGGCGCCGCCAGGTGAACATCATCAAGTCTCGAAAGCGCGAACACTCTCGCAAACCGGATGAGCTGTATCAGGTGATTGAAGAATGCAGCCCTGGTCCGTACCTGGAACTCTTCGCCCGCGGCGCCTTCAGCCCGAAGTGGAACGTCTGGGGAAATCAGTCTGCCGAGTACGAGCCCGACTGGCCAACTTACGCCAACCACAGCCAGGCGGGCAAAGCCTCCGGCGAATAGCCAACACGTGCTCCTTGTCCTCTCGTGACAAGCAGGAACGAAAACAAGTCCTGCATCGCTCATGGAAAATGCCAATGCAGGTCGGTGACCGCGTTCGGTTGATCTCTTTCATTGGGAAAACATGCTCGCCCAGTAACGCCCATCCGCCTGAAAACTACTCGCTTCTTTGCGGGCAGGAGGCAGAAATTGTGGCGTTGTCCACAAGTCGATCACTTGCTGGTCGGGTACTTGTGAAATTCGCCGTGTCTGTTTCTGGTCTTGGGCGGCATTGTCACAACGAAATCCCCAACAGTCTGTGGATTCTGCGAACTGATCTGGCTCCGCTCTCATAACGCAGTCCGAGGCACAGCCGTGGCAGGCTGGGCAATATTTTCGGATTTTGCCGATTTTCCGGCCTGTCGTTCCCGGATTCGCTGAGGTAGAGGCCCCAGCTTTGCCGATTTGACTGATCAGGACATGTAGCGCGACCGCTACAACCAGTCCGGATATGCAGCATCCGAGAACTCGAAATTCGGAAACAAGGCGACCTGCGATGTTGAACGCACGGCCGACAACTCGAACCAGTCTTCAGTGCCTGATCCTCAGCGTGTGTGTGGCAGTCGGCCTGTCGCACGAGGTGCGAGGTCAGGATCTTCTGGAATTTGCAGACAACTCGTCCCTGTACGGAGTGGCCAGCGGTTCTCCGCTTGATCGCCTGCCGAATCTGCTGGGGGACTTTTTTCAGTCAACCGGGCAGCAAAACGCGACATTCCGACCTCAAGCCACTGCTCCGGCGGCGGCCTCGGGAGCGGGCGTCGGCCTGGGAGCAGGAGCGGCTCCCGTTGTGCTCGACGCCGCGAACAACCGCTTCGTTTACCTGGACGGGAGCAGTCAGCTGCTTGTCCCGGGAAACGTTGCCCTTGGAACCGAATTTGTCTTTTTCCGAGCAGCCGGCGGCGGACTGCTGACTGAAACTACAAATGCCAACGGAGTCACAGGCTTCTTTGGTCTCGAACGAGTCTCCATCGACAGCACTTCCGGAGCCCAGACGGTCACCAGTTCCATCGACATCCTGAGCGGCACGACGCCAGCGACGGTCTCTGATCCAGTCAGCGGAACACCGTTCACCGCGACCCCCGCCACCGCGACACTTTCCGCCGCCGCCGGAACAACCACTATGCCTTCGCTTGGCAACGTTGGCCTGTTGAAAATGGCGTCTGGCGGAAGCCCGATTCCTCGTGATCGGTTTTTCTTCAACTACAACTATTTTGAATCCGTCCCGCTGGCCAACACCGCAAGTGTCAACCAGTTTGTGCCGGGTTTTGAAAAGACTTTCCTGAGCGGCCTGATGTCTGTCGAGGCACGTTTCCCATTTGCGGCAACACTCGACAACGATGTCAACGTCAACGGCTCGACCGGCACCAGCACCGGCCAGATTGGCGACATATCAGTCGCACTGAAAAGCATTTTCTCTCAGGGCGACAACTGGCTGCTGAGTGGTGGTCTGCAGCTCGTGCTTCCGACAGCCGAAGACCTCTCGTACAGCATCACTGATGGAGCGTCGAGTCGGGAGTTCATCCGAATCGAAAACGAAGCCGTCCACATCATGCCATTTCTGGGAGCATCATACATCGCTGATGGCGGCCTGTTTCTACAAGGCTTCTTCCAGATCGATGTCGACGCCAACGGGATGCCCGTCTACGCCAATCCCAGCCCGTTTGGCTCGGGAACAATGACGCAGGTCGGCAGCCTGAACGCAGCCACGATGATGTATCTCGACGTGAGCGCTGGCTACTGGCTTGTTCAGGAACCAGCAGATTCAACGTCCACACTGACGGCCATCATGCCGCTGTTCGAGCTCCATCTTAGTCGGTCGCTTACAGATTCAGAGTCAGTCAATTTCTCGCCGCTTGGATCAATCGGTCGAGAAGATGATTTCCAACTGTTGAACACAACCTTCGGGATGGTGTTCGAATTTCAGCACAACACAACGATTTCCGCCGGGTACGCAACCGCAATTCCCGGCGGCAACGATGATGACTTTGGCGGCGAGTTCCGCCTGCATGTGTCACACCGGTTCGGGACGAACTGACACACGGCATCGCACGACGCGTCAAACGGCATTCACGGACGAAAACTCCGAGGCCACGGCTTTGCCGTATCGGCTTCGACACAACTGTTGCGAGGGATTGCAATGAGCTTCGGTCACTGGCTAGAGAACTTGCAGACACGTCTTGTTGTAAAGCGGCAACGATCGAAGGCGATTCGCCAGATTCGTAGCGTCCACCGGCGTCGAGCCGTCTCACATTCAGCAGCTTCAGAGTTTCTCGAAGAACGAGTTCTCCTGGCTGCAGCGGCAGTGACGGGAACAACGTTGAACGTTGTCGACAATGCTTCTGAGGTGAATTCCGTAACGGTGCGGCTCTCCGGCGACGGAATGTCCTTGATCATCAACGACTCGACGACTCCTCTGACGGCTGGATCTGGCACGACCGCCATCGACGCAAATACTGTTTCCGTTCCGGTTAACTCCGTAACGGAAACAACGTTCAATCTGGGCAGCAACGACAACACGCTGGCCTTGGATTTCGTGGCGGGGAACCCGATTCAGACTGACGGTGTGACCTTCAACTCCACGAACGGCCTGATCATCGCTGAAGACGCAATAGCAGCTACGTTCGACCTGAATACAAATGCGATTAAGAATTCGCTGGTTGTTCCAGCCTCAGCAAGTGGAGCAATTACTTTTACTGACTTGCGGGGAACGCCAACTCAAGGGACTGATGCGACAATCGGTCAGGGAACACTGTCTGTGTCGTTCGTCAATTCGACCAATTCGAATAGCAACTCGTTTGTTTCCGCTGTGACGACGGACATGGGCGGAAACACGAACATAGAAATTGACCTTTCTGACGACGGGACAAACTCAATAGCAACCTTCGCCGATATCCAAGCAGCGATCGCCGCAAATGGTATGGCTAATTCACTGGTTTCGGTGTCTAACAATTCGTCAGTCGGTTTCGTAGAGGTGGCTGCCCCTGCAAGTCTAACCGGTGGTGTTGACGGCGAAACGGTGACATTCACAGACAATCGAGCGACGGCCGACGCTGGCACATTTGCATCGCTGGGCGGAACACTGTCTATTGACGTGAACTCTGCTGGCGTGACATCCGCCACTGCTTTCACCGATGCCAGTGGGAATATCATTGTATCAGTCGATATTGCACCAGGTGCAACGCTCGCAGATGTCGTAGCCGCGATTGCAGCAGACGGAACGCCAGGAGGGGCGGCGGAATTCCTTAGCGCGTCTGGCGACACAAACGGGACAACACTTGTCGAGGATTCGAGTGGCCCTCAACTGTTTGCTGACGGTAACGATCGTGCAAACAGCGACGTTTCATTTACTGACGTGCGTCCTGACCCAGGTATTGGAACAGTTCGCGTAGAATTCAGCGACCCAGCGGCCGCCAACCAGGTATTAACCGTGGTCGTTGCCGGTACGGCTAACGACCCGGATATCACCGTAAGCCTGGCAACTGACTCTGCCGGAAATATTACGTCGACGGCTGCAGATGTTGCAGCAGCGATCAACGCTGATGGTGCGGCCAGTCTAATTGTCAGCGCACTCGCTCAAGGTGATGGCTCTGAACTGGTTTCAGACAGTGGAGGCCTCGCTAATGGCGTTGTTGCTGTTGGTAGTGCAGCGCTGACATTGACAAATGTCGGTAATCGATTTGTCACTCAAACCTACAATTACATCAGTGTTAAAAGTGGCAACGTGACATTAAGAGATGGTCTCGTCGATTTCACCATCGATTACACGGGGCTGGACACGATCTCGAATGATGGAACGACCACAAATGCAGTCTTCAATCTGCCAGCAGGAAGTAATTCTGACGCCGTACTCCAGGATTCAGGAACGGGCAGTGACGGGATCATGCAGCTTGCTGGGAGCAATTTCGAAGACACATTATTCTCTGTGGCGACGGCATCGTCTCTGAAAATCAACGGCAACAATGGCAATGATTCGATCACAATTACCGCCGCTGACAGCCTGCTGACGGGATCGCTAAGCGTGTCGGGGATGGCCGGAACTGACACGATTGATGCCACCGCATCGTCCGTTGGACTGGTTATTGATGGCGGAGATGGCGCGGATACGATCACGGGGTCGAATTTCGCCGACCTTATCAGTGGGGGCCTGGGCTCAGACTTAATTCGCGGAGAAGACTCCGCATCGGGAACTGGCGGAGCAGATACCATCGTTGGCGGAGTCGCCAATCCGATGGTCGTGTTCGAGACAAACTTCGGCAATATTCCGATTGAGCTGTTCGCTGATCTGGCCCCGAATACTGTTGCCAGTTTCCTGAACTACGTTACGGACGACGACTACCTCAACTCAATAATTCATCGGTCCATTCCCGGGTTCGTCATTCAGGGAGGCGGGTTCACGACCTCGCAGGAAAGCTTCGTCCAGGGCACGACAGTGATTTCCGCTGTGCCGACCGACCCTCCGATCTTCAACGAGGGGAATGCACTCGGAAATCGGTCCAACGTACGAGGAACAATCAGTACGGCTCAGCAGGGTGGCAACATCAACACCTTCACGAGTCAATGGTTTGTCAATCTGGTCGATAACGATGGTTCTGGCCTCAACAATCTGGATACGGTCCCTCACGTCGTGTTCGGGAACGTTCTCGACATGACAGTTCCTGATCTCATTGCTGCTCTGAATATATTTAACATCACTGCAGCGACTGGTAATGGAGCATTGACAGACACTCCACTTTCAGACACGCCAGCCAGTGGCAACGGTAATCTTGTTGTTGTGAACAGTGTCGTCTACAGCATTATTCCGTCGAGTACTTCAGTAGCTGTCGACGGCGATGATGAGATCTTCGGAGGCATTGGAGCGGATACGATCTTTGGGAGTGGCGGCGACGACACACTGATGGGCAATGCTGATGCCGATTCCATGATCGGCGGAGACGGCAACGACATCGTCAATGGAAACGCTGGAGATGATACTGCGTTTGGCAACGCCGGTGACGACACGTTGATGGGTGGTTCTGAGGCCGATTCGCTGGTCGGCGGTGACGGGAACGACATGGTCCGCGGGCAGGGAGCAAGCGACGACACGGTGTCCGGCGGAGCGGGCGACGACACTCTCGATGGCGGGCCAGGACCTTCGACGCTGGTTGAATCAGCAGATGGAGACTTCACTCTGGTCAGCGGGTTGGTGGCTGGCGAAGGCACACTCACTGGAAGCGTTACCGGGACTGACGTACTGATTGAGATCGAGCGGGCGCAACTGACTGGAGGAGCCAGTGCAAATAATATCGACGCCAGTGGGTTTAACGGCCCGGTGACACTCGATGGTGGGGGGGGAGCTGACGTACTGACGGGCGGCGATGGAGGAGCGACAATCACGGGAGGAGCCGGTAACGACACAATCACGGGAGGAGCCGGTGCTGACGATCTTCGTGGGGGCGAAGATAACGATTCAATTCTGGGTGGAGACGGTCAGGACACAATTCTCGGCGACGCGGGCAATGACATCCTGAACGGTGGAGGAGACAACGATACGATCAGCGGCTCAGCAGGCGCTGACACGATCGACGGAGGAGCGGGCGACGATATGCTGAACGGTAACGGCGGCAGCGGAGACATCCTGACCGGAGGAGCGGGCAACGATACGCTGGACGGAGGAGATGGCGACGACCGAGTGTCAGAATCCGCCGACACGGATTTTGTGCTGACCGACACTTCTTTGACGAGTGCCGCCACAGGTACGGATTCGTTAACCAGTATCGAAGGCGGGATTCTGAACGGCGGTGCGGGAGCAAATTCGATTGACGCCAGCGCATTCAGCGGGACGTCGACTCTGAACGGTGCCGGTGGTGACGACATCCTCCTGGCGTCCGCGCAAGCATCAATGCTGACAGGGGGAGCAGGCAACGACTCGTTGACAGGCGGCGCTCAGAATGACGTCATCACGGGTGGCACAGAAAACGACACCATCAATGGTGGTGCAGGCAATGACTCGCTTTCGGGCGGCGATAACGACGATCTGATTAATGGTGGTCTGGGAGCGGACACGATCTCCGGCGGCGACGGCAATGACCGTTTGATCGGCGAGTCCAACGCAGACGTTACAGCCGCTGTCACAACATTGGCGGCTTTGAATATCGACAACAGTGATTCCATCGACGGTGGACTCGGCAACGACACCATTGTCGGCGGACTCGGTGCCGACACCGTCAACGGCGGCGATGGTCTGGACATCATCGACGTGGCCAGCGGCGGCAACACGGCCAACGGTGTGGACAGTGTCATCACGTCACTTGGCGGCGATCTGGTCTTTGCCGATCCGGAAGACATCATTGCTTAATACGGACTTCGATCACGCCAGTGATTCCTCAAGGGAGTTTTCTGACCGAAAGCCCGCCCTCTAACGCAGGGTGACGACCAACAATCGCAGCCGAGTACGCCCACTTCCCGGCATCGTTGTCGTAAATGACGACCTTCGTTTGTTGCGAGGCGCAGGCAACGGTCAGTGGAACATCTGTCTGACGGAGTACATTCAGGAAGGTCGGTCCATTCCGATGTGACTCCGACAGGTCGTACAGATCCAGTCGCTTAACCGTGTTGCGTTCAAACAGCGTTGCGTAAAGTGCAATACCGGACATCTCACGCTCTGCCTGACACCAGACTGCGACTTTCTCGTAACCGGGTGCATTCTGCAGTGTCCGCAGCGCGCATCGCACGTCCCAGACCCGCATCCCATCGAGCGTCTGCCCCAGCAGCATGAATCGGCGGCGGTGGTGAGTTTGTTTCCGCTCGCTCTGATTCCATGCAGTTGGGCCAACACCTCGCGGGCAAACGTACACCATCCCCCAGGGGCTGGTACTCAGCAGACTCTTCAGTGATGACCAGCCCTCTGCGTCCTCCTCACCAGCGACTTCGTTATTGAACGCTGATGCGAAGCCAACTCGAATAGTCGCCAGAAACTCGGACCAGCCCTGCTCATCCAGGACGTTGAGAACCGATAGTTTCAATGCTTCCGGCTTAACGTTTGAGGCACGAAGTACAAAAAGAGTCAGGTCAATGTTCGGCTCCGGGCTGAAGTTGATCGCCGATAGGTTGACCCCGTCATCTTCCGCCACAAAAGCTGATTGACTCTTCAATGACTGATCCTCGACAGGCCAGCCACGAAAGCTCAATTCTTTCAACCTCCGGCAATACTCCGCGGTGTGTTTCTCATCGATTTTCAATTCGGACGATTCGGGCAGATTCGCGGCGGCGATGAATGACTCGTCGATCGTTGTGTTGAGTTCGTCTTTCGGCAGGTCGCCGAACACACGCAGTTGCTCCGGTTTGAACAGCTTGACGGCTGCGGTTTCAATCAGCGGGTCCTTGCCTTTGAGAAATCGATTGAACCAGTGGAATGCGTGAATACGCAGTTCCTGCGTATCCTTGTGCGGCCCTTCTGTAATCTGAAGACCGATGTGATCCCGCAAGTCGTAAAGTTCGTAGATGCGGCGAATCTTCGAATAAACATCTACGACCCCGTCGAGCGGGAAGATCCGATCCTTGTCCGTGTTCGAAATCAGCAGCGGTCGAGGAGCGACCAGAGCTGCCACCTGGGCGTAGTCCCAGCGGTAAGTATTGACCATAAACATGCAGTCGCAATGCCCTTCGACACAGCCATCGACGACGTGATTCTGCAGGTTCGTGATACCAGCAACAGGGACCGCACATTTGATCCGCTCATCGAGTGCCGCGATCCACCACGAGTATGCACCTCCGCCTGATCGACCGGTGACGCCGATTCGTTCGCCGTCGACTTCACTGCGAGTCTGCAGGTAATCTAGCGAGCGGATGCAGTTCCAGGCTTCGACTCCCGCCGGCGTGTACCCGCGCGAGTTCCACCACCACCGACCGTGTCGGTAGGTGCCATGATGAATCCCCTCGATCTCACCGAGCTGCACCGTGTCGATCGTCAGGCAAACATAACCGTTGCGAGCGAACCACGCTCCGTGATGCTGGTAGTGGGTTTTGTTTCCGAAGCTGATGCCGTCCTTCTTGACGCCGCCATGCCCGCACACGTAGAGAATCGCCGGCAGTGGGCCACTCTGATCTTTGGGTCGATAGAAGTTGCCGGTGACGTACAACCCTGGGCGAGACTGAAAATGCACTCGTTCAACAACGATATCTTCGTGCTCGACCGTGCCTGCGATCACCGGCTGAAGTGGAGTCTTCTCCGGCAATGGGTCCAGACCCAGCATCTCGAACAGGTGCTCGCGATGCGTGGCCTTGTCTTTCTCCCAGTCCTCTTTCGACTGGTATTTCGTTAGCGACGCCGCGGCGAGCTTCGCTGTTTGAGCCTCAAAATACCGAGCGATCATCGCATCACCACGGCTGGTATCGCGTGCAGGCGGCTCCTCAGCAAAAACAAACGTGACGCCAGAAGCGACAATCGCACTGAAGGCCAGACAGCGAATGAGGTGTTGCATCTCGGAAGCTCCGACAGGAATCGCACGGACAATGAAGTCAGTGGCAGATCCTAGACGGGAACGCTTCCTCAGCGACAGTGACCTGACGACTGTCAGTCTTCGATGGTCAGCTTTATTTCGTCCGAGTTGGCTTTCAGCTCTGGCGCGTACATCGCTTCTGCTCGCGTCGGCAGAGCACTGAACTTACCAGGAATTTCAGCACGCAGACGATAGCTCAATGAGTGCTTTCCGCGAGGGAGCCACCGCACGAACAACGCGACTTTCTCATCGCGATACTCGACGTAGGCTCCCATTTCGTTGCCGTTGTAGCCACTGCGGACTTCGACAGGCTCGAACCCAGCTCCCTTCATGTCTTCAAAGACGAGGTACTCGTAGTCGTTCTTACTTTCGATTTCGAGTTCAACTTCCACGACGTCGCCGCTTTTTAGAGTGTCGAGGTTTTCCAGTTTCGTTCGCTCGAACTTTTCAACCTTCTGATCGACAACCTGCCCGCGAGCACCGGCCACCTTCGTTTCTTTGTCGACTTGCTTCAACAGGTAGTAACTTCGGTCGACCTTCACTTCGAGCCCAGCCTTCGTGATGAAGTCTTCGAGCGTGAAGTTCGTCAGGTAAGCGTTGAAGTAGACCGGGCCTTTCCCCGAACGCCGCACTTCAACGACGTGCTCACCAGAACTTACGGCATCGCCTTCCAGAATCAGTTTGTTGTCGAAGTTGAACAGGTTGGACGAGTCGACTTTTACTGACTTGTGCACCTTTCCGTCGACCAGAATTTCGATCGTCATGTCCGGCCGATCCTCGCCGCTGGCGGTTAAGTAATCAGCGAGTGCCTCGATGCAGTACGCGGTGTCGCGAGTGCTTCTCCAATAAGTACCGTGACGGCGGTTGTTGAGAACGTACTTCACCAGTCCGGCGGCCCGGTCGCTTTTGGGAGCCGTTCTGGCGAGCAGCTTCAGATACCAGGCGTTAGCTTCGAGGTCGCTGCCCCACCAGTACCACCAGGCATTTCCGTCTGGCAGCTTGAGATAAGCGGTCTGGTTCTCGGCATCCTCAACGACAAACTGTTCAATGTTCTGCAGAATCATGTTGAGCTTTTCAACTTGCCCCTGTGAATGCAAAGCCAGCCCGTAAACGGCCTTCCCGTAGACCGAAAGGTGAGTACGGTCGCGGTAAAGGAAGTCTCGCATCTCCTGATTGGTCTGTCCGGCATCGCTCAGAACCATGAACACGAAGGCGTCCAGATTGTCGACATGCGATTTTGTACGCAGCTTGCGTCGCTGCTCAACATCCTCAATTAAAGCATTCTTCAGATACTGAACCTGCTCGTTCTGGTACTTCTGTAGCCAGGCGACGCCGCGGTCGAGCACTCCAGGCACCAGTGCGACGTCGTTCTTCGTGGCCGTTTGAAGGCCATGCACGACAACCGCCGTCGTGTGCGGCCACGAGCGTTCGCCCCAGCCGGAGAACCATCCCCAGCCGCCGTCTGAAAGCTGCATCGACGTCAGTCGTTCAACGCCCTGCTTGACCATTCGCACGACTTCGTCTTCGTCGAAGACAGGGTTCGGTTCAAACGACTTCCAGCGTTTCGCGCGCTCTACGTCGTTGCCGATTTCCTGGGCGTTAAGGTTTGTTCGTTTGTCGCGAATGTCTGCCAGGTCGAGATTCATCTTCTGCAGAATCCGCTGAGTAATCACCGTTGGAATAAATCGATTCAGCGTTTGTTCGGTGCAGCCGTAGGGGTACTCAACGAGGTACGGCAGCGCGTCAACCATCGCACCGGCCAGTGTCGGCGAGTAACGTAATTCCAGCCGAGTCTGCTCGGGCCGGCGTTCTTCCGGCACGCTGATTCTGATCTGCTGTGAGTCCATTCCCACTCTGGTCGCACGAACGACGCCCGAGAACGACTCGGTCTTCAACATGCCATGCACGAAACAGGGGAAACTCATCTGCATCGCGTCTGACTCTTCGTCAGTAAGAGCCTTCATCCGGACGGTAGCTTCTCCTTCGCCCGTCACTTTGACTCGCCAGTCGATTCTTCGTTCGCCGTTGGCCGTAACCATGACAGTCTGAGTCGCGTCGTCGTTCATCGTCGTCAGCGTGTCGCCTTCCAGTTCGAGTACGACTCGAACTTCTTTATCCGCCGCGAGGTAGTTATGAACGTTCGCCGAAAGCACGACTTCATCTTTCTCAACAAAGAATCGTGGAGCCTGCAAGCGGATCAGCAAGTCTTTCGCGGTAACGACTTCCGCCGTCCCCTCGCCAACGCGAGTTCCGTGGCCCATACCCCAGACTCGAACTTTCCAACCCGTCAGACTTTCGGGCATCGGAAACCTCACCTGCGCATGACCGTTTTCGTCCGTCGAAATTGCGGCAGCCCAAAATGCAGTGTCAGCAAAGTTAGTTCGAACCGAGGGTTCAACGTTACTGTTTTCGACGGAACCGCCTTCGGCGCTTTCCATGCCGGAGTCCGCGGCTGTCCTCTCCAGCGTCAGAGCGCCTGCTGCCATCGGCATGGCATCGGCAAAGCCAAATGACTTCGCCGCGTTGCTCTTAAAAACGGCAGATCGCCTTGACTCTCTTTGCAGCCCCCGCATCGAGGACAGCTCTTCCAATTCTTCGACAATGTTGTCGCCGAAAATGCCAAGGTTGTTCATCGACAACTCGCCTGATTTGATCAGGTTGCCGGACCAACGATTCAGGCTGGAGTGAGTGTTCGGGTTGTGACTTCGCCGCCACTTCCAGAAGAACTCGCGAATCTCGGGCACGTTGGAGCCGCCGGAGATGTACTCCACACTTTTGTCGTAAACACTCAGCACCGTCGAGCCGACAAACGGCTCACCAGCGTGATCGGTCAAACGTACAGAAACGGTTGCCTCTTCACCCGGTTTGAAGCGTTCATTAGATGGTTCGACCTCGACATTCAGGATTCGCTTTTCCGGCGGAACGACGACCTCGCGAGCAATCGTGTGAACTTTCGCGTCCGAAACAGTCAGCGCCTCGATGAAAAAGTTCGGCATGTCCTTCTTCACGACGGCGAATTCGTGGACCGTACTCTTGCCGGTCAGCCTCAGCAGCGTCGGCGGCAGGTAAACTCCGTTGGAAGGACGAAGGAACAGCAGTACGCTCGAGTCGGCACGTTCCGTATTAACCATCAGCCGAACGGTGTCACCAGGGCGGTATTCGCGTTTGTCGGTGATCAGCTCAAGATCGTTGAAACGGAATTCACGACCGGTGAAGTGCTCACCAGTCACGACGAACATGTATCCGCCCTCGATTGAGTGGTCGGCCGAATCGGTCACTCGATAAGACAGCCGGTACTGCCCCGGAGCGGCGGCTTTCAACTGCTGCTCCGCCCTGCCCTGCTCACTCGTGTCGAGTGCCCATTGTTCAACAACGTTCTCTTTCGGCTCGCCGTCTTTGTAATCAATCGAGTAAAGCGTCAGCTCGCCTTTGCCCTGTACCGGTTTCTGGTCGAGCGTGTGAGCCTGGAACGATGCCTGCACATCATCGCCCGTTCGATAATGCCCGCGGTTGACCCACGCGAAGACCTGAAACGGTTTTCGAGCAACCAGCACTTCTCCCTTGCCGACGATTGTTCGACGCGACTCGTCGACAACTTCCGCCGTGATTTCGTAACGGTGGTCCTGGTCGCTGTGGATTTCTTTGGCGAGTGCCGTGTCGATCTCCACCTTGACGGTGCCGTCTTCAGAGATGTCAACTTCCGCTTCGGCGACGATCTCCGGCGGATCGTTCGCTCGCGGCCACCACCAGGCAATCGGAGCCCGGCAGCCCCAATGCTTCCAACCGGGATACCAGTCATAGTCGTAGCCAAACCACCAGTAACCTCGACCATAGAACCAGTCCCACTCACCGGGTGGCAACCAGCGGCTGTCGTGCGAAGTTCGCAGGACTTTGTACTTCACGCGAGCATTCGTGACGGGGGCACCGAAGTAGTACTTCGCATTGATCGTGGCGGTGATCTTTTCTCCGAGCTGCACGGGCTCTTCCGGAGCCGCGATCGTGACTTCGAATTCCGGCTTCTTGTACTCCTCGACCCGGAACGAGCCTCCTCCATAGTTTTCGAGGTAGAGCTGATAGACGCCGAGCCCGGCTTCGTCGGCAAGTTCGAACTCGCCAGACAAACCCCCGTACTCGTCAGCCTTGACCGTCTGAGTGAAGACATGTTCGCTCTGAGGATTCGCGCAGACCACATTAAAACTCTGGCCGGCAAACTGTGAAACGTCTTCCTTGTCATACTGAGAATGCCGCACCCAGAACTTGAACTGAACTTTCTGCTCGGGCCTGTAAACTGGTCGGTCGGTAATCAGGAAGACTTTTCGCTGGCTGTATTCCTCGTCATAGCGTCCTGAGAACCAGACACGATCGAATCCTAGAAACGCAAGTCGCCCCTCGTTCGAACGGGCCGTAATCAGCCACTGGAAGTTCTGCTTATCATTCTGAGCGTCGATCGACAGCTGCCCGTCGACGTCTGAAAACTCAGCAAAATTCCGAGTAATGACAGTGTGCTTTCGCCCCTGCTGTTCGTAGTGCGACTGCCAGCCGAAGAATTCGACGTTGGCTTTCGCCACCGGTTCACCCGTCGTTGCATCCGCAACGTAGTAGAATAATTTGTTGTCAAGCGGCTTGCGGACGATCACGGTGTCGTCGACCCAGATAATGATCTGACTGACGTTTCCGTCATTCATCTTTGCCTTGAGCAGGTACGCACCCGGCTGCTGAAGCGGCGTCGTGACGGTGATTCGATCATCGACGTGATTCGGCCGAGGCTTCAGCGCGACAGTCCAGTTGGCCACTCGCTGGCCAACGTATTTCGTTTCGCTCTGCGAAACGATTCGATGGCCGATATTCTGGATGTTGAGTTTGTTTCCGTCGAGCCGCTGCGGATTACTCTTGAGATGAACCTTCACATCCTGCAGCAGATCCTCAATCTTGATCGGAAACGCTTCAAACTCGACCGACGTTCCATTTCGAAATCGAAAATCGACAACGGCTCCGCGTCCTGACGGCTGGATCTGCGATGGCTCGAATCGTCCCCAAACGTCAACGATCTGAGCGAGTGATTTTTCTCTCGAATTGTTTCGTCCAGGTCCGCAATCTCGAATTGCCGTCCGCCAGGCTTCTGCGGCCTTCGTGTACTGTCGGCGGTTCTCGTAGATTCTGGCGAGTTGATCACGAGCATTTTCCCCTGGACCCGTCTTTGCCATCGCGCTGATTTCTTTGTTCAACTCGATGAAATTGTGATCCTTCGGCAACTTGAACCGTCGCACTCCAGTGGCCAGCCGGGCAATTGTCTCGTCGTCCGACAACGTGTGAAGCGCGAACGTCCCGGATTCATCCTGTTCCTCATCCGGCTGAAAACCGTTTCGCATCCATCGAAACTGAGCCATCGTCTGCACGCCAAACTGGTTGTAAAGAAAGTTCGAATACAGACTGAGCATCTCAGCGCGGCGAGTTGGCTGTAGCCGCTCGACCTCAGCCAGCAACCAGCGCCAGCGTTCGCCGTCAGAACCTGCCGCTTCGAACGTCAGCGGGATCCGATGCAGGACGGGATTACCGTCCGCGCCGACTGGCGCTCCTTCGTTTCGGTAACCCTGCCAGTAGTTTTCGTCGAGATCAGGCAGCGTTGAGAGGTCTGTCAGAATCTGCAGTCGCCACGAATTCAATGAACCGAGGCCGGACTGAATTGCCGAAGCATACTCATGCAACAACTGCCCTCGTTCATTGGCAGACTCGTCGGCTGCCAGTTTTCGAGCCTGATCCAATAGTTGCAGCGATCTGACACGATCCCGCTCGTAAGCGTTAGCGTATCTCCCACCCCCTCGATTGTGACCTCGCTGGAACTCTCCACCGACGATGACGCCCGTGTGGTTGATCGATCTGTAGCTCTGAGACGCCGACCGCAGAACTCTCCAGTTACCGGAATGGACTTTGATCGCCGCTTCAATCAGTTCGTCAAACTCCTGAGTACGCCCCAGCCTGTTAAGACAATTCACTGCCTGGTAGAGGTCGTGCCCAACCCTTAAAGGTTCGTTATCCGGGTCAAGCGTGAGTTTGCGAAAGCTTTCATAGGCAACTTTGAAATTGCCCTTCTGCATTTCGGATGTCGTACTTCTCCGCAGAGCTTCATAATCGATGTCATCAGCCGCGTTCATAAAAGACGACATCAGCAAAACGCCCGTCAGTACGAGGCTCAGTGAACAGAGAATCGACCGAGTGTGTCGCCAACCTGGAATTCGCATGGTTCAGTTCCTGACATGCACCACAGCCCTGGTGGTAGTGCTTGCGGAGAGAAAGTTTTCGACCGGAATACGACTAACTTCATCGATTAGTGAGAGCGTTGTTGCCTGACAGACATTCCGGAAAACCGGACTGCATCGGGCAAAACGGGCAGATTCGTCAGCAATCACGACGAATGAACGCGGGCGGTTCTTAGCAGAGAATCCAGGACACGTCGAATTCGGCCAGAGCCTGACCGATTGAGACCGGCATCGGCGCCCTGACATTCGCCGGGCAGAGCCTGACGCGGGTGGCACAACGAATCAATGAATAAGAATGAACTCGTTGGAATTCAGGCAGGCCCAGAACAGATCCTGCAAGCCCGACCGCATCGCCAGTTGCTGATCAGCTGGGCGGGCGCTCGACGAAACGGAGTCACGGATCAGCTTGCGAACAGCAGCAGTCTCCTGGCGGCTTGGCAGGCGGGACAAAGCAGCCAGAGCAATCGTGTCGATTTTCTCTTTCTCTGAAGCGGAAGAACGAGCAACTTTACTGAGTAAGGTTCCGCGATCAGACGCCAGCGCGAGATCAATCAGTTCGCCGTTCATCATCATCAACGCCTGTGGAATCGTTCCGTCAAAAAGGTCGGCTTCGTCGTTCTCGTCCGTGTTCCAGGCCATCACAAACTGCTGAAGCCACTGTTGTCGTCGTTCTGCGACAGCTTCCCAGGTGGAACCGAAGACTTCCTGAGCCTGCGTTGCGACCAGTAACGAATCGAATAACTGCTCGACCGTCATCTGCTTGACATAAACACGGCTGAAAAGCGGCTCGTTGCCCAATGCTGGATCGTCGCCGACGTTGGTTTCGTCAGAATTAAACCGGCTCGTCAGGCTGTAAGCTTCCGAATTGCAGATCCACCGGACGAGCTGTTTGGTATCGTAGCCGCTGCGAACGAACTGCCGGGTCAACTCGTCCAGCAACTCTGGATGACTGACCGCCACGTGCGGGCCCATGTCATCCACCTGAGGAGTAAACGCCGCTCCCAAAAAATGCTGCCACATTCGATTGACGAATGCTCGCGCGATCTGCGGCGACTCTCCATCAGTCATCAGCTTCGCCAGTTCCGCTCGACGATCCACGTAATCGCTGGCATCGATGCTGCGTCCCTCGAAACTCGGAAACACAGCCTTCATAACGCCCTGTCGAGTTTCGTAAAAAGTCGCACCGCCTTCTCGAGTGTTGACGAGTGCGACTTTTCTTACTCGCGGATTGGTCGAAGCCGGTTGATCCTGAACCTTGATCTGCTTGAAAAAACTGTTGAACGCCCAGAATTCATCCTGTTTCTGATTGTTGAACGGGTGATTGTGACACTGTGCACATTGAAGCTGCAGCCCCAGAAACACCTGCCCCGTAATGGCCGTTGCCGGGACGGCCTGATTATTCACATGAGCAAGCAGGAAGTTGGTCGCTCCATTTTCGTCGTGACTTCCTTCGGCGGCGATAAAGTCAGTGACGATATCGTCCCAGCCGCGGTTGTCTGCAAAGCTCTCACGAAGAAACTTCTGCAATGCGGGACGATTCACTTCCCGCGGATTCGATCTCCCAATCAGAAGATTCGTCCACACCGTTGTCCAGTTTAGAATGTAGTCTTCGTCATCCAGCAAGCGGTCGACGACGATTGACCGCTTGTCAATTCGCTTATCCGCCAGAAATGCTCGCACATCTTCCGCAGGCGGAATGTGCCCGACCGTGTCGAGATAAATTCGCCGAAGCCACTCGGAATCGTTTGCCCGTTCTGACGGCGTAACTTCATTGTCTGCCCAGCCCGCTCGGATCAGGCGATCGATCTTCGCAACGACAGTTTCCGACGAACCATTTTCCTCCACCTTGTTCGACAACGGCGTCGCATCTGTTCCAGAAGGCTGAGTATTCGTCGCAACGCTGGCCGGTGCTATGAAAGAGCCCGGCAGATCATTCTTAACCGGCTGCCTGCCCACGCTCGGCAACTTCGCGGGTTTCATTCCGCGAGAAACTGAATCCTCACTCACTATCAAATTCGGCGAGCCGCCGTCTACTGTTGTCAGCGGCGAGTTGTCCACTGGCGGTAAATTGCCGATCGCTGTTCCTGCCGGCTGCCCTGGAGAATTAACCAGTCCTGATACGGCGAAGACAAGAACCAGACAGCAAATCGATGCTGCCACCGCTACCCAGCGAGCCGATCGAGGCTGGGCTGCTGGCTCAGCAGCAACCAGCGCGACAGGCGTCAGTCGAACGTCAGCTTGCTGCGGACGTTCGACTACGGATCGGTCAGCATCCGTGTCAAGTGCGAGATCCCACTGAAGCGCTCCGTGAAGATCGACATACCGAAGATAAAACTTCCGAGCCTCGCGACTGGAGCGAATCGTCTCTTCAAGTTCGGCGAACTGCTCGCACGTAATACGTCCTTCGAGCTGTAACTCCAGCAACTCGATAAAGCTCGAGAGTTCAGATTGTTGAAGAGGATTAGTCATCGAGGCGATCCTGCGGCGAGCCGCCGGTTAATGCACTCAAACAGAGTTTTTCGAATTCGCCCGATCGACTGATAAACCGAGTTGATCGGCCGATCGAGCTGACGAGCCACGCCTTCTCCCGTATTACCGGGCTGGTATCGCTGCTGGATTAACTCTCGATCCGCAGTCCGCAGGCTCTGCAGACACTCCTGCAAAGCGGCTCGCCGTAGATCGAGGTCGTCTTCCTGCTCTTCAGATTCCTGCGCGATAACTTCCAGGATGTCACCGGAAAAGACGAGTTTGTTTGACCGCTTCCTGTCGCGATACTTGAGCACTTCGAAGTTGGCGATCTGAAATGACCACGCAACAAAGTTGGTCCCCAGCTCAAACCGATGGAACTTGTTCCAGATCACCACGTTGGTCTCCTGGAGAATCTCTTCGGCATCGTTCGGCGAACCAACCTGCTTCAGAATGTGCAGATAGAGCCGCCGCTGTATCCGACTGAAAAGTTGGACAAACTCTTCACTCGGAGCGAGTGGTAACTGGATGTCCGGAGATGACGCCACACCCGATTTCCAAACCACGAGAGACGTCCGCATCCGACGCACTCTCTCACCGTATATGAAACGCGGGAGCCACCAGGGGCTCCCGCGTGTCTTCATTACTTCGACTCCAGTGAAATTAGCTGATCAGTTCCTGGATCGGCGTTCCACCATTGGCGATCTTCATTGGACGACCATTCTTCGACGTGTGAACCGTCGATGTTGGAATGCCCATCGCGTGAGCGACTGTTGCCCAGATATCGCCCGGCAGATAGCTCTTGCCGACGCAGGCGGTACCATCAGCGTTTGTCTCGCCGATGGCCTGCCCGTTGTTGAGTCCGCCACCACCCATCATGACTGACCAGCTGGCTGCCCAGTGATCGCGTCCGACGTTCTGATTGATACGTGGAGTTCGAGCAAACTCGCCCATCCAGACGATCGAGACATCATCAATCATGCCGCGCTGCGTCAGGTCAGTGACAAGACCTGAAATTGCCGTGTCCATCTGAGGCAGATGCCCATTCTTCAGCGAGTTGAAGACGTCGTTGTGAAGGTCCCAACCGCCGACGTTCACGCCAACTTCGATGAATGGAACTCCAACTTCGACGAGACGTCGAGCCATCAGGAGGCTGCGGCCAAAACCACCAGCGTTTCGCATCATCATGCCGCCATTACCAGCCGGAGGACCACCCGTGTAAAGATCGAGGATCTCTTGTGGCTCGCCGGTAACGTCAAATGCCTTCATCTGCTCAGAAGTCATCAGATTGACGGCCTTCTTGTAGATGTTCTTGTGATCCTGAGGCAGATCACCCCGCTTGGACTTGATAAAGTTGTCCTCGATCACGCCGAGCATCGAAAGACGCTGCCCAAGACGATCGCGACTCAGGCCGCCAACGTCCGCATTGGAAATACGACCATTGCCGTCGACAACGAATGGCGCATTGGTCGTCCCCATGTATCCCGGACTGCCGCTTGGAGCGTTGATCGAGATGAACCCCGGAATTTCCAGATCCTGTCGCTTCGATCCTGCTTCGTGAGCGACGACCGAACCGAAGGTGGGATGCACGACGGTCGGGTTTGGAACAAACCCGGTGTGCATGAAGTAGCGTCCTCGACCGTGATCGGCTTCACGGGTGCTCATCGAACGAACGATCGAAAGCTTATCAAAGACTTTAGCGGTCTTCGGCATGTGCTCAGTGATCTGCACGCCAGGAGCAGCGGTGTCGATCGGATTGAACTCGCCACCATTCTTCGAGCCAGGCTTCAAATCCCAGATGTCGATCGTCGGTGGTCCACCGCTGCACCACAGCAGAATGCAGGCTTTGTTGTTTTTACGAGCGGTCGCAGCATTCGCTTTAATGTGCTCAATAAAACTCATTGCCGGAATCGTGGCGGCGGCGCCAGCCATATGGCTCATGAAATGCCGTCGTGACATTCCGTTGGGAGTTGGAAGATGCATCGTGATGCCCTTCTAAGAGGAAAAGGAGTTACCGCAAAGTCGGCGTGAGGGTCGCGAAACACAAGTCATGAGTCTACGAAACGCTCATCCCGGATGGAACCACAAGTAGGGAACGTGTTTGACCAGCATCTCTCGTCGGTCACAGGTTTTACCGGGAGCGGTCTGGAATAGTTCGGAACAAAACGGGAAGATTCCTGAGACGTCTGCCGAACGCCCGCGAAACCCAGCCATAAACCCAGCCATAAACCCAGCCATAAACCACTGACAGTCAACACGTTACAGCCGCACCCATCCTGGGGAATTTTCCCACGGGCACGAATGTCCGACGCTGTCCATTTTTAGAAACCGGGTCAAAAATGAACGCTACCGACCTCACCAACCGAGTCGCCGTTGTGACTGGAGGTTCCAGTGGCATCGGTCGAGCATCGGCGGCGGCTCTTGCCGAAGCTGGCGCCAGAGTCTTCGTCGCCGACTATTCGCTGCTCAGCGAGAATGACGAGCCGTTTCAGGCCCTCGGAATTGAGCAGCAGGTCTGCGACGTTCGGTCTGAACGCGAGCTGAAAAAGCTGATGGATCGCGCCGCGACGCTGACGGGACGAATCGACATCCTTGTCAACAACGCGGGAATCGGCATGGTGAAGCAGATCGACGACGTTTCCGAAGAGGACTGGGACGCCTGCATCGGCACCAACCTCAAAGCTGCATTCTTCGGGTGCAAGCACGCGATCCGGCACATGACTGGCGACGGAATGGGCGGCAGCATTGTCAATGTGTCGAGTAACGCCGGTATCCTGCCGCGTGCCCACGACCCGGTTTACTCGATCAGCAAGCTGGCGTTGTCCGGACTGACGAAGTCGCTGGCGCTGTGTCACTCAAAGGACCGAATTCGAATTAACGGAGTCTGTCCAGGTCCGGTCGGCGGGACTCGGATGATCGAATCGGAAATCGAAATGTCCGAAGACCGCGACGCGACGATTCAGAAACTGATCGCCGCCAGCCCCGCCGCGCAGGCTCACGGTCGGATGATCGAGGTCGACGAAGTCGCTCAGGCGGTGTTGTACCTGGTCAGCGATGCAGCGATTATGGTCACCGGTACGCTGATCGCCATCGACGGCGGAAAATCACTCGGAGTCCCACCGCAATAATCCATAAAAACAATTCGTGCACGAGGCAAAACCAAACCACGGCTCACACGGATGAGCTACGGATGGTTTCTGAAGCATCCATGACATCTGTGTCTGTCTGTGGCAAATAATTACGCCCCCTCACAAGTTGAAAATTTGCATCGAAGCATCGGACAAAACGACCAGGCTTGATACCAAACTCATCCAACAGAACAAGCGGGACATTCATGATGGAGATCCTCTCCTGCAAACAGCTCACGAATAAAAAGTGCGTGCCTTGCGAAGGCGGCGTGCCAAGATTCTCAGCCGAGGAAGCCGCTGAGCAGATCAAGCATCTCTCCGGCTGGGAGCTGACTCACGACAATCAGCGAATTCGCAAGTCGTGGGTCGTCACTAACTTTCTGGCGGCAATGAGCTTCTTCGAGAAAGTGGCGGAAGTCTCCGAGACCGAGGGCCATCACCCGGACCTTCACCTGGTTCAGTATCGCAACGTGACGATCGAACTCTGGACGCATGCCATTGGTGGCTTGTCTGAAAACGATTTCATCTGTGCTGCCAAAATTGACGAACTGCCCATCGACCTGAAATCCTGACACGGTCATTGGCGACGGAATCAGCGAGCAATGCATCAGAACATGACTGCGGGACGCAGGCTTGAAACGACCAAAGGAGTGACCATGAGAAATCTACGATCGAAAAAGAGTGCTTCTCTGCGACACATACTGTTGCTGTTACTCTCAATTGTGATTTCTGGTTGTGGCCCGATGTGGTACGGGGCTCCGCCACCGACTTACCCGCCCGGCCAGGGGCTGCCACCAGCGCAGTTTCAGCAGCCGACAGTGGTTCCTGGAAATCCGGCACCGCTGCAGGTTCCGTCTGGTTCAGTCCCCGGTGGACTGCCGCCGTCGACATTTCAAGGGGGATCGGTCGGCAGCTTGAACGAAGTCCCGAACGCTTCCGCCGAGCAGGTACTCACCGTGCCAACACCAAAATCAACATACCTTTACCATGACGTTCAGCAGGGCGAGTCGCTTTCGAGCATCGCCAAAAAGTACGGAGTGGCGATCGAAGATCTCAAAGCGGCAAACGTCTTCGATAACAACCCGGTCCTCAAACCTGGCGACCTGATTCTGATTCCGTAAGCTGTGTTGACGGCTACGGCGGTTGCGAGGTCAACAGCCTCAGAATATCGAATCTCCTACCCACTTACTCAGCCAACCACCGTCAGGAGCACATCGTGACTCATCAGCAACTCTGGGCTCCCTGGCGGCTGGCTTACGTTCAGAATTCAGATCCGCCAGAAACGGCTCCAGAAAAATCAGGGTGCTTCCTTTGCCGCTACCGCGACGACGATACCGTCAACGATTCGAAAAACCTCGTCGTCATGCGCGGCGAACATTCGATCGTTGTGCTCAACCGGTTTCCGTACAACAACGGTCACCTGCTGATCGCTCCGAGAGCACACAAAGCCGACCTGCGTGACCTCAACGATGCCGAGCTGCTCGAAACCAACCACCTGTTGCAGAAGATGATTGGCCTGCTGGAAAAGACGATCTCGCCGGACGGCTTCAACGTCGGTCTTAATCTTGGTCGTGTCGCCGGAGCTGGACTGCCGGGACATCTTCACTGGCACATCGTCCCTCGCTGGAACGGCGACACTAACTTCATGCCGATTCTCGGCGAGGCGAAAGTTATCCCTCAGGCGCTCGACGCGTTGCTTGAGCTGCTTTCAAAAGAGATGTCATCCGAAACGGAGTCAACCTTGTGACAAATCGCCCCACCGTTGCTGTCGTCGGAGCAAGCCGCAACCGCAGCAAGTTCGGAAACATTTCTGTGCGAGCCCATTTGCAGCAGGGCTACGAAGTCTTCCCCGTAAATCTGAACGCGGATGAAGTTGAAGGTTTGCCGGCCTTCGAATCACTGACTGATGTGCCGGTCGAAAAGCTGGACCGAGTCACCGTCTATCTTCCACCAGACCTTACGCTGAAACTTCTCGACGAGATTTACGAGATCGCGCCGTCCGAAGTCTGGCTCAACCCGGGCAGCGCGGACGAAGACGTTCGCGCCCGCGCCGAGCAGCTCGGCATCGAAATCATCGAAGCGTGCAGCATTGTCGATCTGGGCGTCTCGCCGCACTCGGTCTGACGGTCACAGCTGACGACTGCGTAAAATGGGTCGATTTGAATGGTCAGTCACGACGTGCAGCCTGCAAGGCTACCGCCGCTCGCCGAATCCGCCATTCCGGGCAGGTTCAGGCAACCCGTTTGTTGCCGATCGCCCGATCATTCGACATTTGAGTTCGCTCTTCGACTACTGAACACTCCAGAATGACGGATCTCACGGCAGCTCCACAGCTTGCGACGACGAATCTGCCGCAGTAATGGGTAATCGCCCCATCGCCAATTCGCGACGCACGACAACCTTTGTGACCTAACCGACTATCTCCAGACAGGTTACAAAGACACCGACAGCCAACGAGAGTGAAATCCTGTTCGAAGACTGTTCAGCTTGCGGATCTCTACGTCCACCCCCACGATAGGTCGATCAAATGCGTAGGGGAGTCGGCGATTACTGAACATCGCCTCTCGGCAGTGCAGAGCAAACAAGAAGTCAGGACAACACGTCGGATGTCATGGAGGGCTCACCGAGACCTTGTTGGCCAGTAGCGGTTTCACGATCGCTCAGCGCCTGAAAGAAAGGCACCGGCTATGAGCAGACGGCAACCGCGGGAAAGACAACCAGGAAAGAAATCGAACAATCGGAAAGCCACGCCACGCCAGGTCTCCGAACGGAGTCGAGCTTCCACCGGACGGCCTGCCGGAGCATTCCGGCAGCGAGGCTCCGACCGCAGTCTTCGAAGCAACCACTTTTACGCTCAGGATCAGTGGTACGAACCGTCTGACTCCGACGTCATCCAGATTTATCGTCGCGACCCCGGCGCTGGCTACATCCACCCGGTGACAATCAAAGAAGTTTGCGATCGCGTTGAGCAACTTCCGGCTCAGTTTCGGCAGAACATCGAAGTCGTTGAACTGGCCAGGATGACTCGCAAGCGTTCGATCTTCCCTTGCTACGGTTTGCAATGGGGCCCGAACGTTTATCTCTACCCGATCGAAGAGTCGCTCGTCGAAACGTACACTCGTCCGCCCAGACCCGAACAGGTCGTCGAGGCAAAAATGTATGGCGGAGTGTGGACTCAGGACGGCGAGCTGTGGAGACTTTCCTGGACAGAGCACGCTCTGCGCGACTTCTACTTGAACAACGTCCTGATCCACGAGATCGGCCACGTCAATGACACCCGCAACCGCAACCAGAACGCGAGAGAGCGATACGCCAACTGGTTCGCCATCGAGTACGGCTATCGCGCGTCCCGAGGCCGAAGATAGTTCTGTCTTCCGAATTGTTGCACCGTGGGTGCCACTGGCTTTGCCAGTGCAAATATCTCCAGACAGGCGGACTGGAGAAAGCACTGGCATACTCTTCAAAAGGCTGCCGCGCCAACGGATTATGGAAATTATCGCTGGCATTTCATTGATTCTGAATTCGGTCAGCTGGAAAGAAGTCACTGCCGCTGAGCCGGATGTCCGCTCGCAGGTTCGAGCACAGATCAAACAACTCGCCGCTGCATCGCGTGCAGACCGAACCACCGCCGAACAGGCATTGTTACAGCTTGGGCCTGCGATCCTGCCGCTGCTCCCTCCGCCCGACCTGCTTGAGTCGGCATCCGTCCGTGTTGCCATCCGCCGCGTTCGCGTTCGCCTGGAACATGACGCCGCCGAGCAATCGCTGCGGCCATCGACCGTGACTCTGGCGGGTAACTTTTCAGTCGAAGAGATCGTTCGGGAAATTGAGAAGCAAACCGGCAACTCCGTCTCGACCGCCGGGCTTTCCAAACAACAGCTCAGTCAACGAAGCACTTTGAAACTTGAAAACGCGTCGTTCTGGTCAGCCCTTGGCGAACTCGAAAGTCAGAACCTTGCGGCGAGCTTCGACAAAGAAACCGGCCTGCTAACGTTGCAGTCCCACGAGGCGAAACGTTCTGAGTCGGTAACGACAATCGACCGCTCCTTCTGGATCGAGGCGTGGCCGTTGCAGTCGCGACGAGGCATTGATGATTCGGAGACTCTGCTGAGTACCGAACTTCGAATCCTCTGCGAACCTCGCTTGCGACCACTTTTTCTGACGTACAGAACGAACGACTTCAACCTTGTACGCGGAGATGGCGACATCAGGATCGGACCATTCAATACCGGAGCCAGCATCGAGGTCCCGCTCGGCAACGGCGGGCGTGAAGCGGGACTCGCTCTGAATTTTCTTTCGTCAATGCCGCTCACAAAGAATGCGTCGCTTAACGGGAAAGTAAACCTGCTGATCGCTGCCAGCGAGCAACCAGTTTCATTCCGCAATCTAAACCTTGCGAAACGGGTGTCACGTCGACGAGGCGGCGTAACGGTCACCGTTCATGAAGTCGGCTATGAAGGATCCAGACCAGAACATCACAACGCCCGTGTCCGGCTTCAGGTCAGCTACGACCTCGGAGCACACGCCTTCGAGTCTCACCAGACATGGGTCTTCCACAATCGTGTTTACCTGGTCGATCCGAACGGAAAACAGCACAGCCCCAACGGCGGCTTCACAACACTCCATCAGGGAGACGGTTCCGTCGCCATCGAATACCGCTTCGAAGATCTGTCATCCGATCCCGCAGAATGGGACTTCGTTTATGTCGCCCCGACGCTGCTGATCAACGTCGAAGTTCCCATCGCCCTTTCCAGAATCCCGATCGTCGAGCCAACTCCGCTCAAGGAATAGAACCGCTGATTTCACGGAGAGGTACGGATGACCTTATCGAGCATCCTCGACAATCCGTGCTAATCCGATTTATCCGTAGCCACATTAAACAGAGACCAGCTAGACGACCGGCTCGTGACTCACACGCCACCGCAGACTCGACATTCAGGATTTCGCAGAACTCGGCGCCTGGCAAACTGCATATCGCGAAGATCGAACGTCAGCAGCGAGCCAGTCAGCGGTTCTCCAAAACCGGCCAGAACCTTGATCGCTTCCATCGCCGCCATGCAGCCGACCGTTCCGGAGACCGCGCCAAAGACCGGAAACTCGCGGCGCCATTCAGGTGGCTGCTCAGGAAAGAGACAAGCGAGACATGGTGTCTCTCCTGGAATCACCGTCGTGATTTGAGCTTCGAGATCGTACATCGCACACTCGATGATTGGCTTGTTCTGAAGGACGGCCTGCCGGTTCATGGCGAACCGTTCCTGAAACAGCGGCGCGCAGTCCACGACAAGATCGGCCTGACCGACCAATGACTCGGCATTCTCTTCCGAAACATTCTCACCGACAGCGACGATTTCGAGTCGCGGGTTGAGCTCTTTGAGCCTTCGCGCGGCAGACTCGACGCGAGGCTTCGCAAGCCAGTCATGCGTCATCAGGAGCTGACGGTTGAGATCGCTGCGTTTCACGTTTCCGGCGTGAGCGAGCACCAGCTTACCGACGCCTGCCGCCGCCAGCTCATACGCAACGACGCTGCCAAGACCACCGACCCGCGATACCAGGACCGAGGCTCCTTTCAATTTTTCCTGGCCAGCTTCGCGAAAATCATCCACCCAGATTTGCCACTCGTAGGTGGCTTTCTCTTCGTCGTTCAGCGGTCGAGGATCAGGCATTGCGAACTCACGATTCTCCACATCATCTATCGTTGTCTGAACCAGCGGACTGTCGAAAACAGGAACTCTATGAATTTCTATGTGCCACTGGCACTGCCAGTGTTTTTGCGATGTCTCCTTAACACTGGCAGAGCCAGTGGCACACTTTTCAACAGGCTGTCATCCGCCAGAAATCGGTGCAAGGAGTGTCACCGTAACTCCATCTCGCAAGACGTCCGAAGCATCCCAGCGAACCTGATCATCACCGACGAACGGGATAATCGTTGTCTGCGGAGCACCGTCGGCTGTCTTCAGCATGCGGGTTAATTCGTCGCCGTGTCGATCGGAGATGGCGTTGACGAGGTCGATCATCGAACTGGACTCGGCCAGTTCAAAATCTTCTCGGGCAGAGCCTGACGCTCGCTTCAGTTGAGCGGTGTATTCGACCGTGACGACCATGCTTCGACCTCGTTCCAGCAATTTATTCTGACGACAGCGTAGCGTGAATGAGCTGCTGAACTCTGTCAATCGGCAGGATCACGACTCCGGTCGAACCTGCTGAATCTGTCCGTCCCTGATGCGGAACAGGTAGTCGGCCAGTCGCTCGGCTTCGTCACGATTATGCGTGACATGCAGAGTTGTCGTGCCCGTTTTCTTCTGAACGTCGCTCAGCAGGTCGCACATCCTGACACGAGTGTCGTCGTCCAGTGCGCTCAATGGTTCGTCCAGGCAAAGCACCTTCGGCTGAAACGACAAGGCTCGACCGAGGGCAACACGTTGCCTTTCTCCTCCGCTCAGGCCGTGAGGTTTGCGGTCAAGCAGATTTTCGATACCAAGCAGTTCGGCCAGCTCTTCGACTCGCTGCTGACAAGCTGGCTTTGGCGTCTTGCGAATCATCAATGCGAAATCCAGGTGATCCCGCACGGTCATCGACGAAAACAGTGCGCCGTCCTGAGGGACATAGCCAACTCCCCGAACAGCCGGGTTAAGCCCCGTTACGTCCAGATCGCCCAGGACGATGCGTCCCATGCTGGCGTCACGAAGCCCGAGTACCGTTTCCAGAATCGTCGTCTTGCCCGACCCGGTTTTGCCCATCAGCACTCCGTACCTTCCACTCGGAACGGTCAGCGACACGTTCTGAATGCGGAAATCTCCGGCTCGTACAGAAAGGTTTTCGATCTGAATCATGCTGTTAAATCATTGGATCGCGTGATGATTTGAACCGATCATCCGAGTCAGAATGAGCACCACAACCGCGGCCATGACCATGATGAAGGAAACGGCGACGGCGGCTTCAATGTCGCCGACATTCATTTCGAGAAACACGCTGGTTGAGAGAACTTCAGTCTTCATTCGAGTTGCCCCGGAGAAAATCAGCAGCGGCCCGAATTCGCCGAGCGACCTCGCCCACGCAAGTGTGAACGCCGTCAGAATTCCTCGTTCAGCTTCCGGAAGCAACACCCAGCCAAATGCCTGAGCACGGCTGCAGCCGAGCGTGATCGCAACGTCTTCACAGCGAGGATTGATGTGGTCGAACGTCGCTTTCATGGTTCGAACGGCAAACGCACAGGCGACTGAAAACTGAGCCAGCACAACCGACGGAACCTGATAAACAACATCACGAGCAATCCACCGGAAGGGCGGAAACTGAAACAGGATCAACAGACTTAGCCCAATGACAAGCGGCGGAAGAACGATCGGAATATCAAGCACGGCGTCCAGCAATCGCTTGCCACGAAAATCGTGCCGCGAGATGAGATAGCCCATCGGAATTGCGATCATGACCGAGATGACCGCCGACATTGTGCAGGAAATTAAGCTCAACCAGATTGAATGCTGAATTCGCTTGTCGGCCAATGCCGTCGAGATTGGGTTATGCGAAATCACACTGAGCAGTGACCGCCCTTCGCTGGTGATTCCGTCGAAAGTCTTTTCCGTCATGTAAGCGGCGTCGGCAATCAGCATGCCAACTATCAGTACGACGTAAGTTCCGCCCATGACCACAAACAGCGCATAGAAGACAGCGTTCGAAATACCAATCTGCGACGCACTCGGCTCACGTCCGGGAGCTGGGGCGTGACCTTCTGCTGAAGATTCAGGGAATGATCCATGACCTTCTGAGGTAGGCGGAGTCGAACTCACGATGCGTCGGTTTCGCTGGTTGAGGTGGCTTCGGCTTCTGGCGTGAGGGCAGCGGGCGATGGATGTTCAACGTCGCCGCTTTCCACCTGGTCCACTCCCAGTCGAAACCGGAAGCCTGCTTTCTCGAACGAATCTTTCGATTCAGCGACGCGAGCAAAAAGCCGTCTGACGAGATGCTTGTGAACGCTCGTCCGCGCAATGCTGAATGGCTGAATGGCCATATTCAGCGGAGATTCGATCCTGATAATGTCGATATCGCTGCGGTTTGCGATCGTGTCGGTGACGTAGGCGACGGTTGCGTCAGCGTGACCGGAGATGACATCCGGAATCAGCAGCGCCGAAGAAGATTTCTCGACGACGACTTCGCCATCGGATTTCTGTTTCTCTTTGAGCTTCTCGTACAACCCCTGCGAAGTCAGTAGTCTCCGGGTCAACGCGCCAATCGTGCACTGTTCGGGCTGACCGATGGAAACCCGCACGCCTGGTTTGATCAGGTCAGCAGGCGTCTTGACCTTGTCGCTGCCCTTCGGAACGACGATGACAATTTCCGCATCCGAAACGTTGGCGTCGTCCTGAAACCATTCTTTGACATTGTCGAGGTAGTAACGGTCGCAGGCCATGTAGACGTCGGGAAATCCAAGGTCCGTATTCTGACCGGCAAACGTCTTCATCTGACCGGTGAGAATGCCGCAACCGTTGTAAGTCGTGTTCACCGTGACGCCTTCCCGTTCGGCAAACTCGTCCACAATTTGAGCGACCGCGCGACGGTTGATCGCTCCGCAGTAAAAAGTAATCTCAGGATTTTCAACCCAGATGTCACCATCGACCGGCCGCATGCCGTACTTTTTGAAGACTGGCAACCCGCGGTCTCGTGACGACAGGTACCGAGCGAACTTCAACGCTGCGGTCGGCTGAGTCGACGACGTCAATACGCAGATACTGATGAGGTTGGGATCGCCGTCCAGCTCGTCGACCGGAATGCCGATCAGCTTTTCGGCATACTTCGGCATGGCAACGGTGGAGTCCCAGACAATACCCGCGTCTGCCGTTCCAATGACCACGTCGTTCGCGACGTCGTTCACGGTCGGTTTGAAAACTCCAACATCGGTGACATGTTCTTCGAGCTTCGCCCACAGATCGCTATCGCCGACCTGATAAGGTTTCAACCGTTTCTGAACAGCTCGACCAATGGCAGCCTGCTCCGGACTTCCCAGCGAGACTCGAACATCAGTCTTCAACAGATCACGGATCGTCTCAATGTTCTTTGGGTTGTCCTTCGGGACAGCGATTACCGGTCGCATGTAAGCGATAGAGAGCGTTTCTTTGGCCAGTCCGTCTTCGTGAGCCTTGTCGGTGTAGAAGTCGTCGGCGGCGAGAAAAAGGTCGGACGTGCCATGTTCGTCAACCTTGATCTGACTCAACAGAGTTTGCGATCCGCCATACTGCAGCTCGATATGCACGCCGTACTTTTCTTCGTACTCAGTGGCGACCTCTTCGACAGGAACTCGAATCCCCGCCGCACAGAACATGACCAGAGTCTGGCCTTCGGGAGCGTGCCCGGGACCACCCTTCGACAACAGAAGTGCCGATACGCCAACGACAGCGATCCCGCCAGCCAGCAACGCCCACAATGCGTTGACTCGCCCCGGACGCTGGTGCGAATACTGGCTTGATTGACGGGATTTCGTAGTTGCCGATTTCACGATTCGTATCTCACGGGGCTAAAACTGAAGACCTTCGAGTGTAGGAATCTGAGATCCTCATCACAACAACGCGGCGCGAGCGGCTGCACAATCAGGCTCCGGCTGCAGTGTCGATCTTTCCACCGCGGAGATGGATCACCCGGTCAGCTGCTGCGGCCGCCTGAACATCGTGTGTGACAAGCAGCACGACACCGCCCGACGATGCGAACTCGCGAAGGTGCTTCAGAACTTCGGTAGTGTTCTCCGCATCAAGGTTTCCGGTCGGCTCATCGGCGAGTAGCACTTTCGGCTGATTGAGCATCGCTCGGGCAAGAGCCGTTCGTTGACGTTCTCCGCTGCTGAGTTCGCCAGGTGTGTGTTCAAGACGGTGCGACAAACCAAACTGGTCGATCAGCTCACGTGCACGTTGATCAGAACCTGCCGCGCCGGTCGCAATGCTGGGAGCCAGCACGTTGTCCAGCACTGACAGGTACGGAACCAGATGAAACTGCTGAAAGACGAAGCCGATATTCTCGGCTCGAAACTTCGAGCGAGCATCCGCTGATAACGCGTAGGGATTTTCGCCCGCGATCTGGACGCTGCCCGATTCAGGAGCGAGCAAGCCACCAGCGAGCAATAGTAAAGTTGATTTCCCGCAGCCACTCGGCCCTTGAACAGCCACAAAGTTACCGGCATCAAGCGACAGGCTGAGGCCGTCAACGGCGACCACCTGACCGCTCGCGCCCTGGTACGTTTTCCTGGCGTCCTGAATCTCGACAAGCATCCGTCTTTACTTTCCGTTGGCTTTCGAACGGCTTCTTTACTCAGCCTGAAGAACGATCGCCGGGTCGCGGCGGGCGGCAACGAGTGCCGGCAACCAGCTGGCAATGGCTGAAAACACTGGTGCCAGCAATGGTGCCAGCACGACGGTCGTGAGGACCGCTCCCGTTTCAATGATTCGCTGCCACGTTTCTTCCGACGGGGTCAGGCCGCCAAACTGAACTCCGATCAGTACTCCGGCAACCGCTCCAGTAATTCCGCCGATCAAGCCAATCAACCCAGCTTTGATCAGGAAGATCGCCAGTACCTGATTCGAACTCAGACCGATCGCACGCAGAATACCGATCTCACTGAATCGTTGCCGCACGTTTCCAAAGGCGAGAAACCCGATCCACAACGCGCAGCCGATCAGGACCAGCGGAACAAGAATTCCGACCAGTCCCGCGCGTCGATTCTGGATCTCTGCTCGCGAAGCCGCTTCACGAGCCAGCGTCTCCTGCCCGGCTTTCTGTTCAGCCGCCAGAGCGTTCTCGGCCATGACCTTTGCCTTGGCCCGCGACTCGGCTCGGGTCAGTGCCTGAGAATGTTTCTCGATCACGTTTGTGCCGGGCAGAATGCCGGCTATCTCTTCGCGAATCTGGCTGATTCGATCGCCAGTGCAGCCGCACTCCAGCGCGAGAATTGCGTTGATGACATTTTCCATGCCAAGCAATTGTTGTGCTTCGGCGAGGTCAATCCAGATCGTGACGTCGTCCGTTGAACCGCGTTCCGGATGCAGCGTCTTCACCGTGAACTCACGACCGAACAGTGTCACCTTGTCGCCGGTTTTCACTCCCAGCTTCGAATGAACCTGATAGCCAACGACCATCGTCCCCGGCGGAACGGCATCCAGCAGCGGCTTCTTTATCCCTCGGTGCATGATGGGAACTTCGCCGCGAGTTCCGTGAACGATCACATCAATCTCTTTCTCTGCCCACTTGACGCGTTTTGTCACACTCGGCAGCAGATGGTTGATCGTGACAATTTCTGAGTTCGCCAGTTTGTCGACGTAACTTTCCGGCATCGTTTCGGTCAACGTTCCGTCGAGGTGCAACTCGGACAGGTCCTGATTCTCCGGAACGATTAGCACGTTAAATCCGAGTTTGAGCATGTCCTTGCGAACGGAGTCTTCCAGAGCTTTGCCGGCCTCAGCGACAGCCTCTTCGCGTTGAGCGATTGCCGATTCAATTTCAGCCTGCTTGTCGGAAAGAATCGTTTCGGTCTGAATCTCGTCCGAACGAAGCAGCGTCTGAGCGCCAACCAGACACGCAATTGCGACCGTCACCGACAACAGCGACAGCACAAAGTTTGCTTTGCGATGTTTCATCTCACGCAGAACGAGTCGCCAGACACTCATGGTTCGCCCTTCTTGTAGAACGTCGCAGGGTGCGTCTCGACGCACCACAAATCCCACAGGTCACTGGTGCGTCAGGACGCACTCCGCACCCGCAGATTCTCACGAAGGCTTCGGCGCAAAAACGACAGACAAGCCGACGACCAGCAGTGCCAGTCCACCGACAACGTAGATCGCGAGTTTCCCAACGCTGGCTGACGGAGCGGACGTAGCCGCGATTGGTGTCCCGGAACTTTCCGCTGATCCTGCGGCTGCGACGGCAACACCGCTGGTCTCTTCGTGGTCAGGCTCGGTCTTTTCCGACCTGATAATATCGGCGTGGTCTCCTTCGTGCGGTTCCTTGCCGTCCTCTTTTCCAAACCCGCTCAAACCAGCCAGCGGGGGAAGGATTGTGTCTTTCTCCAGAGTCGGCACGACGAGACTGTCCCAGTTGACGTTTGTGAGAAGGTCGACGCCAGGGTTTTGAGCTTTGACGGTGCACTGGCACGCTCCGGTCAGGAAGCGACCAGCGTCTTCAATTGTTTCCGCGTTGATGCCTTTTCCGATCAGAGCGTACAGCACTCGGCCACGACCAAAGACGGGCAGTGCCATTGGATCGTTGGCGAACTCCGGATCACGCAGGTCTGGTTCGACCGTGAGTAACATCTGCACAAACGCCTGTTCCTGAGGATCGTCCTTCGCGACGCTGACCATCGAGAACCTGAGTTTCAACTCGTCCGGGTTGACCGACAGAAATCCGTCCTGGATATCCTGCTCGTCGATCTCGGGCAGCTTGAGTTCTCCCTGCAGCCTCGTAAGTTCCCCCTGCATGATCTCTTCCGCAGCTGCGTCCTTCGCCTTGTCGCCAGACTTCAGCAGAACCCAGACGACCGAGTCCCCCTTCAGAATGCTTTCGGTAATTTTCTTTCGCAACGGCGAGTCGAGCAGCCTGGTGACGTTCTCCTCGTTGAATTCCTGAGAAACAACGGTCAGCGGCTTGCCAAACTTCGCCGGAGAACGCACCAGCATCCACGGCAGCGTTTCCGACTTCTGCTGCTCCCACAGTTCCAGAATCGCCGGCTCAGGTGAGGCATCCAGATCGACCATGCGAACCCAGGCGTTCGCAGTGTAAGAGGCATCGATATTTTTCGGTTCGACCTTTTCTGCCAGTTCCATTTCGACATCTGACAGCGGCCCTTTGTGAAAGACGATGACTTCGAAGTTGTCAGGTCGCCACTGCTCAAGCGCATAACGAAAGACGGGGACCGAACAGGCCTGCGTGCTGGAAGCGGTAACCAGACATGCAACAACGCCGAACGTGATTATCGAACGAATCATTCCAGACTTCTCCCGGTTCAGATTTCGAATCCGCCACAGCATACCGCCACTGAGTCGGGATGACACCGAAAGGCGTACTCGATCACCCTGAGGTGGGCACCACCCAACTCACGGATGCCGGTCCGTATCAACGACCGAACAGGCTGCATATAGTGATACGATGATTTCCCTCCGACGCACAGTCGCTCGCCAGGAGTTTGCAATGCCACGGTTTGCTCAATTTCGCTGGAACGTTTGCTCGGGACACCTGCCGATTATGGGAACCGCAGCCGTTGCGTTTGTCCTGCTGGCAATGCCGAAACTATTCGCCAACGACTGGCCGACCTACCGACAGGACAATGATCGTTCGGGATCAACCTCGGAAAAGATTGGCGGACCGCTCAGCCTGAAGTGGACGTACTCCCCACCGGCTCCGCCGCGACGAGCATGGTCGGAAGCCGGGGGCCGAACGATGGAAGGACATCTCATTCAAGACCGGGTCAGATATGACGACGCGTTCCAGCCTGTCGTCGTGGGTCAGCGAGTCTATTTCGGATCGACTGCCGACGACCAGCTTCACTGCATGGACCTGGCATCCGGAAAAACTCTGTGGACATTCTTTACCGGAGCCCCGGTTCGACTGGCGCCAACCGTTTCGGGAAACGCGATTTATTTTGGCTCAGACGATGGTTTTGCCTACTCACTCGATGCCGAAAATGGAGCGTTAATCTGGAAGCTTCGAGCCGGTCCGTCGGACGAGTGGTTTCTTGGCCGAGGCCAGATGGTTTCCCGCTGGCCGATCCGAACAGGAGTCCTGGTTGACGACGGAGTTGCCTACTTCGGAGCCGGTATCTTCCCGCACGAAGACGTGTACCTGCACGCCGTCGATGCGAAGACCGGCGAAGTCGTCTGGACAAGGGACGACATCAGCGAGAACGACGCCGCGCGAGACGATCTTTCGCCGCAAGGTTACCTGCTGGCCAGCAAGGCTCAGCTGTTCGTCCCGTCGGGACGCTCCATGCCGGCAACGTTTGATCGAAGCAACGGAGTGCTGCTTCACAAAAAAACTTACAGCTGGCGCAGCACGGCTGGCGGAGTCGTCGGCGGCACGCGAGCACTCCTGGCGGACGGACAGATTTACTCTGGCGGTGCTCACCATCTACTGGCAATCGCTCAGGACGATGGAGACGTCGGCTTCGGCTGGTTTGAGGGTCGGCAGATGGTTGTCTCGGGTGACGAAGCCGCCATCGCGACAGGCACGGCCATCGCGCGAATCGACCGCATGAAATACGCGGTGAACAGCCGCCGAACTCACAAGATCGAAATGGATCTCTACAGCCTGTCGAGATCACTCCGCAGCGCAAAAGGCGACAAGGCCGACGAGATTCGCGAAAAAATAAAGAAGCTTCAGGCCGAGCAGAAAGAGCTGGCGGCGGTGGGCGTCATCTGGCAGAAACCGAACGAGCACGACGCGGCACTTCTGATGACCGGCGACTCGATCATCTCCGGTGGAAACGGCGAAGTCTTCGGCTACGACCGTGAGTCCGGAAACGAAACATTGAAGTTGTCTGTCGACGGCGAAGCTCGCGGCCTGGTCTTCGCAAATGGAAACCTGCTCGTCAGCACAACGACTGGTCAGGTCTTCTGCTTTGGTCCAGGCGAGCTGAAAGAAACCCCACTCGCCGAAGCGAAGAAGTACCCGAACCCGTACGCCGAAAACGACGAAGCAAAGCTGATCAGCGGCGCGGCCAAGCAGATCGTCAAAAAGACCGGCATCACACGAGGCTTCTGCCTGGTCGCCAGCAGCGAGGACGGACATCTCGCTTACGAACTGGCCAGGCGGACGGAACTCAGTATTTACTGCATCGAGCCCAACGCTGAGAAAGTTCGCCAGTCTCGCGAACTGCTGAACGCGGCTGGCCTTTATGGAAGCCGAGTGACGGTGCATCAGGCTGAATTTTCAGCGATTCCGTACTCGAACTACTTTGCCAACCTGATCGTCTCTGACACGTACGTCCGAACGGGCAAGCTCCCCACGAACGCCGAAGGAGTGATGCGACACCTCAAACCGCTCGGTGGTGTCGTCATGCTGGGAACGCCGAAAACAAGTCACGATGTTACGCAAGGCGACATCACTCGATTGCTGGATGGCCCATTCGAAGCAGAAGAGCACCAGCTTTCACTCGAAGACGGCTGGGTTTCGCTGAAACGCGGACCTCTTCCCGGAGCTGGCAACTGGTCACACCAGTACGGCAACGTCGGTAACACAGCGGTCATCGACGAGAAACGCGTGAAGGGCGACCTGGGAGTTCTCTGGTTCGGCGACCCAGGCCCCGGAGACATGGTCAACCGTCATGAAGGGGCCGTCGGGCCGCTGTCCGTCAACGGTCGGCTCTTCGTGCAGGGTGAAGCGACGATTTCCGCTTTCGACGCTTACAACGGTCTCTTTCTCTGGAAATACGAAAACGAAGAAGCCATCCGAACGGGTGTGTTTCAGAATCAGAACCCCGGCAACCTCGCCACCAGCGACGATCACCTGTTTCATTTCCTCAAGGACGAATGCTTCCAGCTCGACGCGGCCACCGGGAAGGTTGTCGCCGTGCACCGTCTGCCACCAGACATGGACAACGACACTCGTGAGTGGGGCTACGTTGCGTACAACAACGGACGCCTGATCGGCACGGCGACCGTTCGAGCCGACGTCGAAGCGCAATACCGCCGCCGAGGTCGCAAGACGACCGAGTCAACCGACGGCATTTTCGCAATCGATGTCAAAACCGGAAGGCACCTCTGGACTTACACCGGCGGCAGCATTTCCCATCGCACCATCGCTTTGAGTGACGACGAAGTTTTCTTCATCGACAGCACGATCACCAGCGCCGAACGCGAGCGAATCCTGCGCGAAGACAAATCGGAACTCGAAGGGCTGACCGGCGAAGCGTTGAAGATTGCCGAAGACCGGATGAAGAAACTGGATGCTCGTACCGCCGTTGCGGTCGACGCCGAAAACGGAAAAAAAATCTGGGCTGTCGGAGTCGACGTGACTGACTGCAGTGAAATCGGCATCGGTGGTGGCCAGTTGACGATGATGTACCAGGACGGCGTCCTGGTTCTCTGCGGTGCGAACGCCAACGGCCACTACTGGAACCAGTTTATCGCCGGAGAATTCAAACGCCGTCGACTGGTGGCCCTCTCCGCCGAAGCCGGCTACACAATGTGGAAGAAGGACGCGAACTATCGACATCGTCCAATCGTTGTCGGTAACCGAGTCATTGCTGAACCCTGGTCGTTCGAGCTGACGACGGGCGAGCAGCACACGAAAATTCATCCACTTACCGGCCAGGAAGTTCCGTGGAGCATGATCCGCCCCGGTCATCACTGCGGCATGTTAACCGGTTGCGACAGCATGCTGATGTTCCGCTCGGGCTACACCGGCTTTTACAACCTCGACAATGATGAAGGGACTCGCCACTTTGCCGGCCACCGCCTTGGTTGCTGGATCAACGCGATTCCGGCCAACGGTCTGGTCATGATTCCTGAAGCCAGCGCCGGCTGCGTCTGCCAGTTTTCGATCGCTTCGACCATCGTGCTCGAACCGCGACAGGCTCGCCGACCGTGGACAATCATCAGCGCGACCGGCGCTCAGACTCCGGTTAAAAAGATGTCGCTGAATCTCGGCGCCCCCGGCGATCGCCGAGCCAACGACGGAACCTTGTGGCTCGCCTATCCCAGGCCGAACCCTCACAAGACAACCAGCCTGGACCTGGCCTTCGACCTGAAGCCAAAATTCACCGCCGGAGGCTTCACCAGTGTCAACGCCGCCGCTCAGCCAGTGACTGGCGCAGCGACGCCGTGGCTCTACACCTCATGGGCCAGTGGTCTGAGTGAAATGACGCTGCCACTTTTAGGTGAGAAAGACCGCCCGGCAACCTACGACCTGAAGCTCCACTTTGCTCAGCTTCGTGAAGGCACGGCAAGATTCGACGTCGAGATCAACGGGAAAGTCGTCCTCAGCGACGTCGAAGTCAGCCGTGAACGAGGTGCCGAACCCGTCGCCCAGGTGAAAGAGATTTCCGGAATCGACGTCGAACGCGACCTCACAATGAAACTCATCGCCAAAGTCTCCGACGACGCCAAAGCTCGCGTCGTCCTGAACGCGATCGAAGTGTTGCAGAAAAACGAAGTTGCCAGCAGTAAGTAAAGTTCCAGGCGTTCTGCAGATTGACTGGACTTCCGGTTTTTCACCATCGGTGTCGAGAGTAACTATGAGTGCGAGCAGTCAATCCGATGGGACAGATAACCTGCTTGAGGCCGAGCCGGCCCAGCTGACTGACGCTCTGGCTGTCGCCGATTCGGAAGTTTCGGCAACTCGGCAACAGAGATTCGCAGCGACCGCGTTGTGCGTCTGCGGGTTTCTGACGTTTTATCTGTTGTCTGCGGGGCCGGTCGCTGGAATCCACAACGTTCTCAAAGTCCGCGCCTTTCAGAAGGCGGTTGAGGTGATCTATGCTCCGGTCGTGTTGCTGGTAAAGAGCAACGTTGAACCGTTTTCGAGCATCATGAAGTGGTACGTTGATCTGTTTCGGTAGGCGAACGGCCAACCCGCATGCCTGAATCAACGATTGCAGCAACGGAGTGGAAGCATGTCGGATGAGTTTCCGGACAAAGCCGGAGTCGATCAGCTTTTCGAGTCGACGAATGACGTCACCGCACAACCTGCTCGCCAGGCAAAAGACTACCGGTTCCGGTGGGGCTGGGGGTTGGGCATTCTGCTACTGGGCATCACAGCTGAGCTGCTTGTCTGGAATGTAATCGGGCAGGACCGCACTCATCAGGTCTTTTACTCGTTGCCAATTGTCACCGGCACACCTTTCTTTCTGCTGATCTGGTGGATCGTTTTCAGCGGCATTGACTGGACGACAAGATTTCTGGGAGTGGGAGCGGTCGCTTCAGTCGTGCTGCTGTTTTATTCGCAGTACCGATTCGACGGCTTCGAGGGCGACATGATCCCTCGCTTTGAGAAGCGATCCGCGCCGACAAACGAAGCTCAACTAGCCAGGTTTATGAAGACGCAGAAGCCGCAGGAATCGGTTGCGGCGGAATGGGTAATTGCCAGCGAGCAACCGTGGCCCGAGTATCGCGGCCCGGCGCGCGACGGAGTGGTCCGTCAATTGCCCGCTGATATCGACTGGTCGAAGACTCCGAAAGAGGTGTGGCGACATCCGGTGGGCGAGGGCTGGTCATCATTTTCCGTTGCCGATGCCGTTCTTGCATCACTGACCCCGGACGAGCCGTCACAAAACAGAGCTTACCTGTTTACGCAGGAGCAACGTGGCGAGCAGGAATGCGTTGTCGCTTACGACGCGACGACTGGTGATCAGATCTGGGTTCACGAAGACGCCATTCGATTTGAAGAAGCACTCGGCGGCCCCGGCCCGCGAGCAACTCCGACGGTACGCGGGCAACTGCTCTATTCCCTGGGGGCGACCGGGCAACTTAACTGCCTGAAAGTTCTAACAGGCGAAAAAGTCTGGACGACAAACACCCTCGAAGACGCCAGCGCAAAGAATCTGAACTGGGCCATGTCTGGATCTCCGCTTGTCGTCGGAGAGAAAGTCATCGTTAACCCCGGCGGCCAGAACAACCACAGTACCATCGCCTATCACAAAGAAACCGGCGATCAAATCTGGGCGGCTGGAAACTATCCTGCTTCGTACACCGCTCCCGTCCTGGCGACACTGCTCGGCAAAGAACAGGTCATCGTTTTTGGAGGCAACGGCCCCGTCGGACACGATCTGGAATCGGGAAAAGAATTGTGGAGCTTCCAATGGCAGAACGATCCGAAGGTCAACGCGGCGATCCCGACGCTGATCGACGACTCGTCCATCATGATCAGTTGCGGATACAGCATCGGTAGCGCGCTGCTTCGTTTTTCAAACGAAGGTGACGCCTGGAAAGTCAGTTCCGGCTGGGAATCCAAGCGGCTGAAACTGAAGTTCAACGCTCCGGTGCGGAAAGGCAACTACATCTACGGGCTCGACGAAGGCATCCTGACGTGCATCGATCTGAAAACTGGCAATTCAGAATGGAAACGCGGCCGCTACGGTTACGGACAGATTCTGCTTTGCGGAGATGTGCTGGTCGTTCAGGCAGAAAACAGCGAAGTCGTCTTCGTGGCGGCGACACCTGAAAAACACTCCGAGCTGGGGCGGTTCCAGGCAATCGAAGGAAAGTCGTGGAACCACCCGGTTGTTTGGAACGGCTATTTGTTTGTCCGCAACGGCGAAGAAGCTGCGTGCTTCGATCTGATTACTCGTTGATCTTTACTGAGCCGCCTTCAGAACCTGCCTGTTCGGACGAATCAGTTGGCTGATTCTGCTGATGTGACTCCTGGCCTAACAGCCGCTGTTTCCCGACGAGTCCCGGTGCCTCGGCTTCTGTTTTTTCAGATGTCGGAGTGGTTCGTCGTCGCGCTGCGACGTCTTCAGTGCTGACGACGAAGGATGTGGGGAGGAACGGTGCCGACGGCTTCGTGCGTGTGCGCTGGCTGGTTCGCTTGTCCTCAGCGTCCTGCTTCGTGGCTCCTTTGGGTTCTGCTGCTTTTGCAGGCTGCTGGTTGTCCTGTTGATTCTGCTGATTTTTTCGTTGCTCCTGCAGTTGGTCGAGCAGTTGTTGAAGCGTGCTCGAAAGATCTTTCACCTGACGCGGCGCAGAAATCAGTGGACCGCTCAGGGTTTCCAGCAGGACTCGGGCGAGCTTTTCGACGTTGTCGGCATCTTCTGCATCGTCACCAAAGACGAGTTTCAGTTTCTCCAGTTCGTCGTCGTCCAGCGACGTTTCGATGGCATCGAGCAGTTTCTTGCGAGCTGCGCTGATTCGCTCCAGCAGTGCCTGCAACGCTGCTTCGTCCATGTCTTTCTTGCTGAACAGCGAAGCGTCGAGTCGGTCCAGGGCGATACTTGCCAGTGCTTCGGTCGCTCCTGCAGCCAGTGTCCTGGCGTTATCTCTAGCTGTTGGAATCTGAGCAACCAGGTCGGCGATCTCCGAAAAGTTGACCAGATCCAGATCAGTCCGCGTTGGGAAACTCGCCAGACCTTCCTGGTACGTCAGCGCCAGTTGGACATTGTCGTCCTGAACGAGGCTTCCCTGAAAAGTGATCCGCTGTGTACCGGCAGGGGTGATCAGACTCGCCCCACCGCGGAAGACACCGCCGACACCGACCAGTTGAAGACCGTACTCGCCAGGGTCAGCGTTGCGGATCGTCAGCAGCTCGACCACGCCGTCACCGCTGAAGGTGGCGTTCGCACCAATCTCGTTGACGGTGCCCCTGCTTTGAGTGAATCCGACGGTTCGGCCTTGTGTATCGGTCAGCAGAAAGTCGACCGGATGAGTTGCCAGAACAAGAATATTTTCATTTGCGCCGCGATTCTGCTCGAGCCGGGCAACTGCATCATTGATGGCCTGGATGACGATCCGGAGTTTCGGGTCGGTCTGATTCAACGGCGGAGCACCGTTCCGGCGTTCTGCTCGTGCACCATTCTCTGCCTGCACAGCCAGAGGTAATTCGTTGCCCGTGATTGTTGGGTCGGGATCGTTCAGCTCGTCCGGGAATGCTCCGAAAAATCCGTCAACGGCGATACCAAGCGCGGCTTCGATTGAGTTTGAGTTTCCAGCTGGGGGAGCTGCGATGTTGACAAGGTAATCTTCAACCTCGCCGTCGCCGGCCAGACCAGTCGGCGACAAACCGCCGGTACTGCTGAGTCGGAACCTGGCGAACGTCGGTCCGGGAAGAGCGGTGTTCGGAATGTTAAAGCTGACCGTGCTGAATCCGGCAGGAATGCTGATGCCTGTACCAATGGTGAAAGAACCCGATGAGGCTCCGCCGCCCGTACCACCGGAGCTTCCCCCCTCGGTAACGAGGTGTGAAAATGCACTTAGATTTTCTCCAGCGGTAAAAGTACCGCTCCGGTCGAAGTCAATCCATGCGTCAAGGAACCCAGCCTGCGAAGCATTGACTCGGAGCTCACGGGTTGTCCCGACACTCAATGCTGACAGAAAAGTAATGCCCCCTTCGTCGTCAACGAAAGCGCCCTGGCCCGTGCTGTTGTTGTCATCACCCAATGCTGCTGGATCAGGCTGACCATTCACTTCTGCGTCGACAGCAGAGCCAAGGAACAGTGATCCAATGACGTGGCGGGGTCCATCACTTGCCAGACTTGTCTTGTAACTGTCCGGAGCGTCGCCAAAGTCCAATGCAACGCTGCTGACTGAAATTGTGATCGTCTCCGACGCTGTCAATGCTCCATCGTTGTTTTCCGTCACGATGATCGTAACTGGAAACGTCAAACCATCCTGAGCGGACGTTGGAGTGAAAGTGAAGTTCCCGGCAGTGGTAATACTTGCTCCTGCCGGCGCCCCTGCTCCCAGACTGAATGTCAACGTGGCTGGTGGCGAATCCGGATCGGTAGCTGTCGCTGTGAAAGAAAGTTCCTCATCAACGATGGCTGTCCGGTTGCCAATAGCGTCGAGTATTGGCGGTTCGTTGAGGTCACCAATATTAATCGTGACAGTCGTAAAAGCGCTAAGCGAACCAGGGTCGGTCACTTGCACCGTCAGGTCGAACGACGGATTAGTTTCGTGATCCAATCCAGAGTTCGCCACCACAATATCACCTGTGGAAGAGTCGATCGAAAAGAGTCCACCTGGATCGCCGCCCGTGATGGCAAACGTCAGATTCGAGGGCGTTTCCAGATCGTCGGCCAGCACTGTTCCGACAAAGGTCTCAGCAGCCGAATTCTCATCAATGCTGAATGACTGCGTGTCGATTGTGGGAGCGGTATTTCCTGTCGCGTTTGCCGGTGAGTCAGACCCAAAGAGCGTATGAGTTGTGTAGGTGGCAGACTGAGAGGCGCCCAGCACAAACAAATTGGCCAACGACAGGGACAGATCGAATTCCAACCCCTCGTCCACAAACTGGTCACCGTTACCATCGACCGCGTTTCCGAAGTTTGACAGGTCGTCCGTCAAAGAATCGCCATTAACAATAGCGGATTGCAATACGGAGAACTCTTCAATCTGGAAGCGTCCCACTTCAGGGACAGTTCCGCCGAATCCTGTGATACCCAGAAACTTTGTCGAAGTTTCCGGACTCGTCCCCAGGTCAGTTTCGAACAGCAAATCTTCGCCCGTGGGCAGTTGCAGGCGTCCTCCGCCTTCTTCAATTGAACCATCAAACTCCAGATCGCCGTCAAGATACCGAACGAGTTCGAATGCCTGAGACGACGCACCGGTGTTCATGATCCGGTACGTCTGAGTCAGCAGCGTCCCGCTTTGACTGCCGAACTCGTCAAACACAGGCTCCAGGGTCTGAGTCAGTACAAACGTAAGGTCGCCGATATTGAACGAACTGTTAGCCTCGTTGTTCAAGCTGCGAATTGACGAACCGCTATCTCCCGATGCCACAATCAGAGACTGTCTTGTCCCGGAGTTCCCGAATCGAAAATAGACTTCTGAATCGAAAGTCGTTTCTGCCGGATTGTCGTCGATCGGGTCATATACAGCACTGAAAAACTGACCGTAGGCATCAACGGAGGAAATAGAGACGCTGCCATCACCCGGTCCGTTGTCCAATGAAGCGAAAGGACCGACAAGTATTCCGCCACCGCTGTCTATGGCATCGTCGAATACGGCACCGGCTGGCGGCGCATCGAGAACGTTGATAGTGATCGTACCTGAATCAAACGTTTCATTACCGTCGTCCGTTACTTCGATTGTCAACAGGAATGGCGGGCCGCCAAAAATGATTGCATCGGTATCAGCAACTGAAATCAGGCCGCTGAAACTGTCAATCGCAAATGCTCCGCCGGTATTACCGTCCACAATACTGAAGACAACGGAATTCAAGTCGCCAGGTTCGAGCATCACGGTTCCGACTGCAGAACCGTTCGCCTGGCTCTCGAAAACGTTGAAATTCTGGTCGTCAACTACAGGCTTGACGTCGGTGACGTTGATGGTGATCGTCGCCTGGTCAGTTAGCGACTGGTTGTCTTCGACTTCGACAATCAGAGCATAAGTGCCCTGGATTTCGAAATCCAAAGTTGCGTTAACAGTGATCTCGCCGGTTGATGAATTGATTGCGAACGCGTCGCCAGCATTTCCTGACACGATTCGCCACACCAGGCTTTCACCGAATTCTGGATCCGAGGCGAAGGGGGTTCCGACCGAAGTGCTGACTGGTGAATTCTCGGCAATCGCAAAGGTGTCATCATTGATCGTCGGTGCTGCATTCGTGATTGCGAGCGTTTCGAAGTCGCTGAAGCTGACTGACTGCTGGCCGTCGCTGAACGAAAGGCTTGAGTCAATGTCAGCCACCTGGGCGGTCTGGGCATCAATATTTAAGACATCGCTGCCCGTTTGATCGCCGCCATCGACAAAGAAAGATTCTGGTCCCGATGCCGACGCCGTCACGTTGACTAAGTCGTCACCGTCACCCAGGAACAGGCTCAGGTTTTCAGTACCTGTTATCGAAAGCGTGGTGCTTCCGGATGTTACCGTCTCGCCATTCACGTTGACCGTGTCATCGGCACTTGTTCCCTGAATCGTGACTGAGTCATTGTCATTCCCGTCTCCGCCAGCATCAATTGTCACCGTTGCCGGTTGCCCGTCGAGACTCAGCGAAATCATGTCATCGGATTCAGAAGTCGCGACCGAGAGGCTCGCAAATCCGTCGGTCGAAACATCAAGCAGTCGTGGAACGTTGAACCGGACGATGGCATCGTCACCAGTTCCTGAAACGTAAACGTGCTGGCCATCGACGCTCGCGAAGACGCTGGAAGCACCATTGACTCCGGCGACGGTTGTTCCGGCACCGTCAGAATCACCGTCAGCCAGAGTTTCCAGGAACGTCAGCATGCCGGTGAAAATATCGCGAGCGAAGACTGTCACCGCATTGCTGTCTGACGCGGCGACGTAAACAATGGTGCCGTCTGGACTGACCGAAACCGAAACCGGAGCGGACAGGTTTTCGACGGTGTTGCTCATTGAATCGAGCCCGAGGTCAACCAGCTCCTCGACGAACGTCAGCTGGCCAGTGTTCGAGTCGCGAGAAAACACGACGATGGAATTGTCCGATTCACCGGTTACATAGACGTGTCGACCGTCCGGACTGATTTCAACCGACGATGCACCGCCAAGCCCGGAAACAAGATTCAGGGCTCCGTCCATGTCTCCGTTTGCCAGTTTCTGCACAAACAGCGGCAGCCCGAAACCGGTCATGTTGGGCCCTTCACCCGGGCTGCTGAACACGGCGATGGCATTGTCGACCGCACCGGTGACATACATGGAACGACCGTCGGACGAAATCGCGACCGATGATGCACCAGCAATTCCGTCGATCGTTGACCTGCCGGAATCCTGTCCGCCGTCGACGAGTGACGCTTGAAATGTCAGGTCGCCATTCAGGCTGACTTCAAAGACGTCGACTCGGTTTCCGGCTTCCGAGGTGACCAGCAGAACCGAACCGTCAGGGGTGAAGGCCATGTCCGAAGGTAAAGGGATGCTGACCGGATTTCCCGCATTGTCCAGAACCGTTGACGAGAGAAACGTCAGCTGATTGTCGCCTTCGTGGCGAACAAAAAAGGCGATCGTCTGGTCCATCTCGCTGGCCACATACACGTATCGACCGTCGGCTGACACGATGACGTTGCTGGCACCGTCGAGGCCGGAAATCGGGTTCGATAGAAAGTCGGTGTCCAGGTTGACGAGGGATTCGACAAACGTCAGGTCACCGGTCACTCGATCGCGGTTATAAACGACCAGACTGTCCGATTCCGACGCGGCCACGTAGACCCGAGTGCCGTCGGGACTGACAATAACCTGATCCGGAGCCTGCTGATTGGTGATAGTGTTTTCGGAGCCGTCGTCGCCTCCATCGCTCAGGATTTCTTCAAGATTCAGATTGCCGCCGAGAACTTCCTGAATCTGCGTCATGTAACCTTCGACGCTGAAAATATTGACCTGCTGAGGCTTTGTCGTTGATTGCAACGAAACGGTATCGTCGGCTGAGTCACCAGAGACGACGACGGTTCTGGCCGAGCCGGTGAAGTCCTGATCAACCGAAATCGTGTCTGCACCGCCACTGGAGATTTCGAGAGTCAGTTCTTCGATGCCGGCCAGATTAAGCGTTGTCGTTCCGTCGGTCAGCGTTTCGCCAGACAGTGTCAGGGCATCGTTTCCGGCAGTGCCGTTGATGGTCACCTTGTCAGAAGCGGATGGCCCGCGAGTATCCAGCGATACTTCAGCGGGCAGGCCACTTAGCTCGACGAGCACGTTCTGGTCAGCCGGACCGAAGCCGACGTTGAGAGCTTCGATATTCGAGTAGCTCGTTTTGAAATCGAATGACCGCCCCTGCCCAGAGAAGATCGTCGAGTCAACAGCGGCGTTATTGATCGCATGATCCGAGGGCTGTTCGCTTTTCAAACCATCGAAGATCAGCCGATCGTTAGCACCAGCTCCGCCATCGACCAGGTCCAGCCCGGACGAAGAATACAGTGTGTCGTCACCATTGCCGCCGATCAGAATATCGTCGCCATCGCTTTCACCGCTGCGAGCGACAATTGCCTGGCCACCTCCGATCAGCGTGTTCAGCGAGTTGAATGAGACCTGCTCGATCGTGTTGGGATTGTCGCCAGCGTCTTTTCCGCCAACCGTGGCACTTGCTCCGTTGGCGATCGCACTGAATGGCACACCGGTGTCGAGGTCTACATAGTTGAAAATGATGTCGCCATCGCGGCCGAACGTGTTCAGTTCAAGAATCAACTGGAACGTCACCGGCGACGCTCCGGCTTTAAGAAACGGGGTGGACGATGTGTCGATCTGGTCCCGGTGGTAGACCTCGTTCCATTCGATGATCAGACGATCGTTGATGAAGTCCGCATTTGTGTCTTCAAATTTGTAGAGCACCTTTGCGTCGGGGAGCGTGAGCCCTGGTGGCGAGGTGAGGCCGGTCACCCAGTCGTCAAACAGCGGCGCGAGAATTCCGATGTTGGCCTCAGGCGCCTTGTTCAGGTCGAAGTTGTCCTGCGGAAGGATTGGGCCGCCAAAAGAGATGGCGCCGGACGGAGTAACAAACAGCACGTTGCCTGCGTAAGACACATCGTTAAATCGGAAGAAGTCCGAGTCGAGCAGAATCGTGGCCGTTTCCGTGTCCGTTTCGTCCAGGATTGTCATCACGCCGGTGTCGGAGTCGGAAAGGTTCAGATTCTCGAACGTCGTTCCCCCGACGATGTACTGTTCGTGAGTTGGCCCGGTTCCCAGGATATCGTCGCCTGCTCCGCCGTCGAGGACATCGTCACCAGCCGAGCCTCGCAACGTATCGTTGCCGGCGAGCCCGGACAGCGTGGTCTGACCAAAGAACTCTCTGGCATCGAGGTTGTTGTTTCCAGCGCCACCGGTCAGTGATGCCTGTTCAAAACTCGTGATCGCCACCTCGTCAATGCCGCCGATGGTCAAACGGGCCTCTGTGACACGGTGGTTAGTATCAGCGATGGAATGGATCGCGTCGCGCCCTGCCCCCCCGTCGAGAAACAACTGGCGACCGGGCGACGGGCTTCCTGTGGAGTAATCGACTGTCAGCGTGTCATTGCCTTCGTCGCCGGTCACAAACAACGAAACAACATTCGTCAGGTTAATGTCTTCCTGAACGGCTCCGGCGCCAGCGTCAAACTTAATTTCTGTCGCGGTGATGGTCGTAGAATTGGAAACGGGGCCGGTCACGCCATTGAACAGGATGGTCGACGAGTTCGAGAATACATTTCCGTTTGCGCTTGCCGAAGTTCGAGGATTCATCACAGCAATCGAGTCGGCACCATCAACCACCAGACCTCGTCCTGAATTCTGGTCGACCGTCACCGTATCCAGGGCAACGATGGTTGAGCCGATGATTTCAACGCCGTCCTGCCCGTTGAACGTCGATGAAACATTTTTCAGCATCGCCATTCCAACATTGGTGATGTTGACGCCGTCTCCCGTGTTTCCGGTAAAAACTGAATTTTCAATCGAGACATCCATGAAGCCGATCGAATCCAAAACCATCAGACCGTTGGTTGTGCCGTCCACCTGAATGTTTTGCGCATCAAAGAACTGCGCCGAGCTGAATGGCGCAACGTCGATCCCGGTAGTGGCATTCGTCACTCGCAGTGAGTCCAGCGAAACGGCATCTTCAACAACGGAGATCGCTGTTGCTGCTCCGCCCCCGTCAATCACAACATCAGCTGCGATGCCCGTGTGCCCTCGCAGCGTCAGGCCAGAAAAATCAAGCGTCAGATTCTCGGCGTAGATGCCTGGCCCGAGCACAACTTCAGTCAGGAAATCACTGTCGAACCGAATGGCGGCCAGCGCCTCGTTGATCGTACCAAAGGCCCGCACACCGAATTCCAGATTGGAGACGGGCTGGCTACCAGGGTTGAATGTGACAATGTCACCGAAATCGAGGATGCCGTTCGGCGTTCCGCCGCCTCCGCCGGTCAAGCCGTCTCCATCCATGATCACTTGAAAATCACCAGCAAATCCTCCGCTGATCGCACCGCCGCCGATGTCGTCGACAAAGACGTCGAATGGAGATTGAACTTCGAAGGCTCCGATGTCGGTAATCACTGACCCGTTGCGGTCGCCGTCACGCTCACGAGCAAAGCCACGCTGGTCAGAAAACAGAGGGGAGGCAAACGATGGCCCCGCATCAATGGCCGGGCTCATTCCGCCCAGCGCAATCGTCTGAGTCGGGCCTCCGTTATCGGCAAGACCGAGCAGGTTCGGATCGACCGGACTGGCAAAGGTACCGATCAGGTCACCGGTCGCCGGAGTGAAATTGAAATCGGTGTCTTCTCGGACAAGGTTGAACCCGTTGGAAGTAACAGTGCCGCCACTGATGAATCCTTCAGGTCCGTCATCGGGAGTGCCGAAATTATCACTGACGAGAGTCCGTTCCATTGTCAGGGATCCGTCGGTCCAGATTCCGGCTCCCTGATTGCCGGCAAAGTTGTACGCGACGGTGGAAGCCAGCAACGTCGCGTTGACGTTAGTTTGAATGTAAATTCCACCGCCTTCGCCGGTGCTGCCCTGCATCTCTCCAGCGTGGTTGTAAGCAATGGTCGAGGATTCGATCGATAATGACCCTCCCACCGTATCTGCGTTTGCCGACACACCGCCGCCAACTGCTTGCGCAAAGTTGTCGTTAATTGTGCTTTGTTGAATCGTCATGTTGCCGCCGAACGAACTGATGGCCCCCCCTTCGGCGAATCCGAAATTTCCTTCCGCCCGGTTTTCTGCGAATGTCGAATTCGTAACAAACACCAGCCCCTGATTATTATGAAGTCCGCCGCCGTTCGACGCTCGGTTGCCGGTCACAACAACGTTGTTTAACTGAAGCATTCCGCTGTCGACCCGGATACCGCCACCGTCTCCACGACCAGCCAGGTTTCCACCGGTGATCGTTACGTTAAAGAGTTGCAGAGTGATTCCGGGCATGACGTCGAAGATCCGATCGACCGTTCGCGCGTCGATGATCGTTGTCTGAGCCGACTGCCCCTGGATCGTCAGGTTGTCGGTGATGTCGAGGTCGCCAGTGAAAGCTGCGTCCTCGTCCGTCCCCTCGATCGACAGGTTGAAGACCCCGCCGCCCAGCGTGATCGTGTCCGAACCAGCCGACGCGTTGGCTTCCATAATTGCCGCACGCAGCGACGTTCGACCGGTGGCATCTGCCGCAACGGTGTCGCCGGGGTTGTCATCGACCGTGTCGAAAAAGCTGTCGACCGTAAACGACGTCAGCAGAGTTCGAGCTTCGAGCCGCTCGGTCATCTGCGACAGCTGATTGAATTTTCGACGGCGAGTCACCTTCCGCCGGATAACTTTGTCCGCCAGTCGGGATCGGGAATCTGTCAGTGGAGCAAGCCACGGGCTGAGCCGCATGAATCAAGTCCTCAAAATCCGGCCACTGGAGTGACCTTTAGATTTTCGGGAGGGAAAAACCTATGGCCCTGGTAGTCTGGGGGGACTGCGAAAAACTATTCGATTTTGACCGTTGCACAATGAAGCAATCAAGAATCAGCTGCTTTGCACACCGATACAAGTCTCGCATCGGCAACGACAACTCGGACAATGAGCAGAACTCTGTTTGTACGTCTGAGGTAAGCTGGCGAGGCATTCACGCTGGCGATGCCACCTGTTCAGCCGGTTCCGGGACGCATCCCCCGCACCAAGTGTGCCTTTTTCAGATTTGGCATGCCAGATGAATCAAGCAGGGTCCGCGAATCTTCAATGGGATGAAGCCGTCCGCTCACGAGTTCCGCCAATCGGATCACCGAAACGGCAGATGCCCAGAAACTCGCAGTTGCCGCCCTGGTTACATTTTGGCCGTTCGTGGGCTGAAGTAGTTAAATGGAGGCAGTTTTTGAAGACTCCATCTGTTCTGAATAATTATCGACGTAATTGAGACAGGACAGTCGGCTGAGAAAAACACGCCGTCCCAGCAATTCGAACGGGTTTTGACACTTAGTTGTCAGACCTGAGCTTCGCACTGAGAGCAGACGACACCGGCGAAGCACGCAGCATGCTTGATCGAGACGGCAGTCAGACCAGTCGAAGCCGTTTTCGAAGCAGCCACTCCGCCGTCAGCAGCAGTGCAAACAGCAACAGAACTTCCCATCTGGCCCAGAGGCGAATTGGTTCTTCCGACTGAATAGGAACGGGGCGGCCGCGCGGGATGTCTCCAGGAAGCGAACTGGCTGCGGCGAGGCTGTAATACTTTCCACCGGTCTTGCGAGCCGCTCCGGAAAGCTCGACCTTATCGAGACCTCGGATCCGCAATTCGCGGTCCGGAGCTTCCACTCGAAAGTCAGCAGACGGTGGCGATTCGGAAAAGTCCGGGCGAGCGATCCAGGCGTGGTACGCGCCTTCGGCTGGCCGGCGGAGTTGACCTTCGAACGCGTTGGGAGCCTGTGGGACTTTCGACAGAGTCACCTTCTGAGTATCAGCGCCTCGCCGTTCGACAACGACTTCGACCGGATCGTCACCAGTTGGGATCTCTGTCTCATTGAAGAATCGAACCCGCAGCGTCACCTTGTCGCCACGGTTGTAAACCAGTCGATCTGATTTCAACTCTGCCGACTTCGACTGTCCGAGCAACCGAGAGCGGCTGAGATAACGAATCGCCTGCACCCAGTAGCGTCCGTAATAAAGGTCTCCCACTCGACGACGCCACGACCACGTTTCGTCAGTTGCGTGGAAGATAACTTTGCCGGCTCCAAAACGCTGCATCAGAATAACGGGAAGTCGACGTTCGGCTCCCAGGCGGGTCGGGTGTTCGGCAAAGACCACCGCTCCGGGTTTAATCGTGGGCGCTTCAACCAGCCAGTAAAACCCGGGCATACCGTTCCAGATTTCGCGGCTGACTTTTTCATCCTCATTCAGGCGGAAGATTGGCGTGCTTTTCTGACCTTCCAGCGTGAGCTGCGGTTGGAACGGGGTGACAATCGGCTCGCCTGCAGGCGGAACTTTCACACCGTCAAGCTCGATCGGCAGCAGAGTTTCCAGCGACGTTCCGTCATAAGCGACGGGGTTGAACTGCGAACCCGCGATCATGATCAGTCCGCCACCGGCTTCACCGACAAAGTCTGATAGATTCTCCAGAACTGACGGGCTGAGATACTGCAGGTTGACGTCTCCGAAGATGACCGTGTCGTAGGCAAAAAGCTGGTCGCGGCTGACGGGAAAACGTCCACGCAGCGGCCGCGCGGTTGCGTCCTGATCGGCGTACTGAAGATCGGCATCCTGCAGGACAGTATGCAGCTCGATGGTTCGCTCGCGTTCGAGCAGCACTTTCAATTCTCGAAATTCCCATCGCGGCGCGGAGTCGATCAGAAGAACCCGAATACGACCTTCGCGAACGCTGACCTGTCTGATTTCGGCATTGTTGGTTCGATCAATTTCCGTCGACTTCGGTGTTACTTCGAGGACGAACTCGTAGTCGCCAGCCTCTTCCGGGATCCATGTAATTTCAACCGGCAGAGTCTGACCGTCGTCCGCGGCAATCACCTGCTTTGACGCCAGCGGCGAGCGGCTCGATTTTTCCCGAAGCACCAGTTCGACCGACTTCCCCTTGAAGCCAAACGCTTTCAACTTCGCCGTAAACGTGATCGGGTCCCCCACAAATGCGACTTCGTCGACCAGCGTGTCATACAGGTTGAGATCGTGCATCGCTTCTGCGCTGCCGATACCGACGGTGTAAAGCGGCACCAGACGTTGCGCCGCCATACCACTGGCCTTTGAAAGCCGCTCCACGTCGCCGACGCTCGAAATCCCGTCGGACAGAATAACAATCGCCGTCGGCAGTGTGCCTCGGAAATCGTTCAGGACTTTCCGTAACGCCGTGGCCGGACGAGTCTCGCTGCCTGACGGTTCCAGATTCCTGATCGCCTCGATCAGTCCTTCGATCCTGTTGCCGGACTGGGCATCGACGTTGCCGATCGCGGTGGCCGTTTCGGAAAAACGGTAGACTCGAAGCTGGTGCCGCTTCTGCAGTTCCTGGAGGAACTCTCCATCGTTGCCGGTGAGAATTCCCTGGCCGATCGCCAGCCGTGACGCTCTTCCCACGCCGCTGACGCTCGCAAATGACTTCGCGGCAGACTTGTCACTGGGACTCGAGTATTGATCTTCGAGTCCCATACTGGACGAATCGTCCAGCAGGACCGCAATAAACGGCAGCCCGGTTCTGTCGACGACCAGAGTGATCTCTGACAAAACGACAAGCACGATGCCGATCACCGCCAGCCGTAGCGCGACCAGTCCGAAACGATTGATTCGCGAAGCCGAACTGGCGTCGCGACGGTAGATCCACCAGACGTAAAGCAGGAGTGAAACGGCGGCAAGCAGAACGCTCCATTGTGGCATCCCCGATGGCCACGGAGTCTGGTACAGCCAGCTCCACTGCGTTCCTTGCCCCGGCTGAGCGGGTGGAACGCCGAAATACCATTCGAGGAAGTTCTTCATGAATCGAGAAAGCCATCCTGCAACGATGGTTCGTTTGGGTTTTTGAAAATCATAACTCGAAACGTCAACTCAGCACGCTGGTTAATCGTTGACTGACCGACTCGAAGAACTCTGCTCAACAGTCAGCACGGCACCTCGATGATAGCGGGTGAGAAAACTTCCGGCATTGAAGCAGGCCGGGCGGAACAGAATGAAGCAATCGTTGTTGCTGAGAAGTGCCCTGCTGGCAGGACTGAACGACTCGGCGACCAGATTGGGGGATGAGTGAGCGGCCAGCCAGAAATTGGCTGCGGCGGCGTCTCGCAAACGCCACGACATTGCCACGTCCGCAATTACTCGCATCGCTGTTTGAAAGTTGCCGGATATTGTCAGAGGCGTGAAAACGTCGCGTTTCTGTGATACTTGATTCACCATCGGGAACCCGCCAAACTGGCGGCTCGAATCAGTAAAGCGACATGTTTTGTTAATTCGTGATGAGAATTGAGAGTGAGTGCTCGCCGCCCTTCTGGCCTCAGCATCGAGATGCTGGATCCTGACAGCCGTTTTCGGGATTCGCTCTTCAGAGTTTCGACCTTTTCCAGCAGGATTTTCTGTGTCCAGTAAGCTTGTTCAAACCATCCAGGCAGAGCTCGACTCGCTCGTCCTGATCGATCCGCACACACATATCAACCCTCACGCGGCCGCTTCCGAAACGCTCGCCGACATCATGGGTTATCACTATTACACAGAGCTGGCTCATTCGGCCGGACTGCCTCGTGAGCAGATTGAAGAGCCCGGCATCAGCCCGAAAGAGAAGGTCGGTCGGCTGGTCGAAAAGCTGGGCGATCTCGACAACACCGTTCAGGTGAGCTGGCTGGTCGAGATGGCTCAGAAGTTTTTCGGCTTTGAAGACGAAGCCGTTACGACCGCAAACTGGGAAGCTCTTTACGACAACGCTGCGGCAAAGATGGCCGAGCCGGACTGGGAGCAGCAGGTTCTGAAGCAGAGCGGCCTCGAAAAAGTTTTCCTGACCAACGACTTCGACGATCCACTGACTGGCTTTGACACTTCTCTTTACGTGCCGTGTCTGCGAACTGACGATCTGGTCTTTCATTTCACGAAGCCGGAAACTCGCGAGCGACTCGAAAAAGCCACCAGCTCGAACGTCAGCGATCCGGAATCGTTGCGAGCCGCCATCGGCCAGTTGTTCGAACACTTCACGAAGAACGGCGCGAAGGCTTGTGCGATCTCGATTCCGCCGACGTTTGCACCGGCAGCCGTTTCCGATTCCGAAATCGAGCCGATTCTGGCCAGCGTGCTTTCTGGCCGTGAGCTGACTCCGGACGAAGCGGCGATGCTCAGCCAGTTCAACTTCTGGACACTCGCGACGTTCTGTGACGAGTACAAACTACCATTTGACCTGATGATCGGAGTTAACCGCCGGGTCTATCCGGCTGGCGTCTTCCAGGGACAGGACTTGTATGACTCGCGGGTTTCGCTGATTCAGTATCAGGAACTTTTCAACGCGTTTCCGCAGGTGACGTTTCCTGTTTCCGTGCTTGCTCAGACGAGTAACCAGGAACTGGTCAGCTATGCCTGGATTTTTCCGAATGTCGTCACCAATGGCCACTGGTGGTACTCGAACATCCCGCCGCATATCGAACTTGACTGCCGAACTCGACTGAGTGCCGTACCTCAGACAAAACAGGTCGGTTATTACAGCGACATGTACAAACTGGAATTCGCTCTTCCGAAATTTGCGATGTATCGACGAATTCTGGCGAAGGTTCTGGCGAACGACTTTGTAATCGATCGAGGCTGGAGTGAAGAGCGGGCCATCGCACTGGGCAAGCTGAATCTTCGAGGCAACGTCGAGACAATATTTGATGTGTGAAATCTGGTTCGCACAACCTGAAAAATTGACGAAGCAACGCACAACGAAACTTGATGGACGGCTATAGCCTGGCTGATCGGGCTGAAAGTCGGACGTGCGGGTCATCACTTTCGCAAAGCGGGAATGGAACTCATGGCAAGTCTTGTATTACTTCAGGAAGGTCAGGCAATTCCTTACCCCGTTGGCGATGGCGAGACAATTGTTGGGCGCCACCCCGATTGCACAATCCAACTGAAGTCAAACACGGTCTCGCGCAGACACGCGCGCTTTACTAAACGCGACGGCCAGTTCTACATTGAAGATCTCGGTAGCGGAAACGGTACGGTCGTCAACGGCACGCAACTGGAAAAAGAACAGCCGCACCCAATCAATCACGAAGACCGAATCAAGTTCGGACCGATGCTGCTGAGGTTCGAATGTGAAGAGGCTCGCCCCGTTGCCAGAGCAGCGCCGGCGCCTGCTCCCGCAGCACCTCGAATTCCCGCAGGCGGCGATGATTTCGGAGCGGGCGACGACTTTGGAGCCACCGTCAACTATTCGGACGAAGACGACGACGAAGCAGAAATCATGGGAACGCTCGCCGGTGGTGGTGCCGCTGGCGGTTTCGGCGGTCTGGAAGTTCAGCCGGAAGTAAAGCTGAAAGCAGTCATCGATATCACGCGGAGCCTTTGCGGCGAAACGAATCTCAACCGGATGCTGCCGGCGATCCTTGACTCGCTGTTCCGAGTCTTCCCACACGCCGACCGTGGTTGCGTCCTGCTGAAAGATCCCGAGAAGGGCGGACAAATGGTTCCGCGAGCGTTCAAGCACCGCCGCGAAGGCGAAGACTCCACCGTCCGCCTATCGCGAACCATCGTGAAGAAAGTCATCGAAGAGAAAGCTGGAATCCTGTCGGCCGACGCGGCGAACGACGATCAGTTTGACGCTTCTGAGTCGATCTCAAATCTCGCCATCCGCTCGATGATGTGCGTGCCGCTGCTCGACAAAGAAAACGAACCGATCGGGCTGATCAATATCGACACGATGAACCCGGTCACTCAGTTTACGAGCGAAGATCTCGACCTGCTGATGACCATCGCCGGCCAGGCCGCACTGACGTACGAGAACGCGCGGCTTATGAAAGTCTTCCTTGAAAAACAGAAACAGGACGGCGAAATGAATATCGCGCAGGGAGTTCAGCAGGCGCTGCTTCCTGATACGCTGCCGCAGCCCGCTGGCTGGAAGTTTTACGCGTCGTACGATTCCGCGCAGGCAGTCGGCGGCGACTACTATGATGCCTTCGACCTGGGCGATGGCAAGTACGTTCTTTCGTTCGGTGACATCTCAGGCAAGGGCGTTCCCGGTGCCATCATTATGTCACGCATGTCGAGCTGCGTGCAGAGTACGCTGCAATTCACGCACGATCCGCTGGAAGCGGTCAACGCCATCAACACGCACATGTGCGCCAACGCTGCTGAAGGACGATTCGTTACCTATAACTTCGTGCTGCTCGACGTGAATACAAACGAAATTCAACTGGTCAATGCGGGACACATGTCGCCGATGATTCTGAAGCCGGACGGTTCGATCGATGAGTTTCCTGAAGACTCGATCGGACTGCCCATCGGAGTCATGGAAGATTATCCGTACGAAGTCGAGAAACGCGTCATCAATGCCGGCGAAACGGTCGTGCTGTTTACGGACGGCGTTGACGAAGCCATGAATCCGGACGGCGAGCTGTACACTCTTGAGCGAATGCGGGAATTGATTTCGAAGAGCCCGCGCGACCCGGAAGAACTTGGCAAAATTCTGTTGGCCGATGTTCGTCGTCATGCTAACGGCCGCGCTCAGAACGACGACATTACGATCATGACGTTTGGCCGCGAAGGATAGGACATAAATCCTGACCAGTGGCTCAATGGCCGTTCAGTATCATGAAATTGTCGACTTTGCAGGCTTGAAGTGTGGTGTCTCTTGCAGAATTAGGACCGAGCGTGAATTCATGCCGGTCTTCTTCATCGCAGAATTCCACAACCGCGACACAATCACCCCCAGAATTACAACCAAGGTATCGCGTGCCCGCCGTCAATCTTCAGGAGTGCGTTCATCGGGCCTGCCTGCTCGAAGCGACGTCACGAAAACCGGGCAACGTCCACCCTGGCGAATCGTTCGAGCATATCGCGTACGAAGATTTTGTCGCATCCGCCGAAGCAATTGCTCCCGTGCTGGCTCGCGCAGCCGATATCGGAGTCGGCAGAAGCATCCTGGATGCAGTCAGGGCGACGCGGGCCGTTTGCGAGCACAACACGAATCTCGGCATCATTCTGTTGCTCGCTCCACTGACCGCCGTTCCGCTCGACACAACTCTATCAGAAGGAATTCCTGGTGTCCTGTCCGGGCTCACGCAGGAAGATGCCGCGTACGTCTTTGAAGCCATTCGTCTGGCGCAACCTCGCGGTCTGGGGAGCGCTGACTCAGAAGATGTCTCCACGTCGTCGCCGACGGGGACGTTGACCGAAGTCATGACGCTGGCGTCCAGTCGCGACGCCGTGGCTAAGCAATACGCCAGCGGTTTTGAAACGGTTCTTGAGTTCGGCGTTTCGTCGTTGATTGCGTCGGGGCGTTTCGAAGAAGACTGGGAGCAGACCATCGTCCACCTTCATCTCTCACTGCTTGCCCGGGATGGTGACACGGACATCGCCAGGAAATGCAATTCGATCGATGCCCGCGAGGTTGTGCGACGAGCCAGGTCTGTTCTGCGAGCTGGCTGGCCGATGGCAATGGAAGGTCGAATGAGGATCAGAGAATTCGACCGCTGGCTCCGAGCGAAAGGTAGTCAGCGAAATCCTGGCACCACCGCCGACCTTGTCACGGCTGGAGTGTTTGCCGTGCTGCGGGATCAGCATGCCCTGATGCCATCTCTGAAAGAGATTCAGACTCGTGCGGAAGAAAACCGAACCGCTCAGTAGTAAAGGGGAAACGGTGAAAACACTGACCAAAGAACTCTGGATGGAGATCCCCCAACGACGGGCGATTGTCTCAGTCCACCGCGAAGTCGAGCGACTCGTTGCCGAAAGCGGCGTGCAGGATGGACTCGTTCTGGTAAATGCGATGCACATAACGGCGAGCGTTTTTATCAATGACGACGAGCCGGGACTTCATCACGACTACGACCTCTGGCTGGAACAGCTCGCTCCGTTCGACCCTTCACCGGAACGGTACCACCACAACCGTACGGGAGAAGACAACGCCGACGCGCATCACAAGCGGCAGATTATGGGCCGCGAAGTTGTGGTCGCAATCACCGACGGAAAACTGCACCTGGGACCGTGGGAGCACATTTTCTACTATGAGTTTGACGGGCGGCGTAAGAAGCGACTTCTCGTCAAAATCATTGGCGAGTAAGGCTACGTGCAGGTAACTCCGTATGAAAACTAATCCTGAATCTGCTTAAGCAAGTGCCCACAGCAATCCGACAACGAGTAGCGTGCCCGTCAGCCCGTAATAAGTTGCCGGCTGAGTTCGCAGATACTCGAAGGGGTCGGCGATGCGTGTCGGCACATGCTCCCAGGCCTCTTCGGGCCGACCACCAAGAACTCTGCGATCACACACGTCCGCCAGCAGAGCCAAACCTCGAACAGGCAATCTGATTCCGTAGTGGATTGCATCTTCGATGTAGAACCACTCACGACTGAGTCGCGTCAGTGAGTCGAGGGAGTCGACGACTTTGCCCCGCGCTACGTCACTTGATTTTGCCAGCAGCCATGCAGCGACTGCGCCGAGCAGACACGCTGGCGTCGCGGCTCCGAATGTCAGCAACAGGACTGGCAGACCTGGCTGAGCGTTACTCAGAGGAATCATGCACCTAATGAGTGCAAGGCAAGCAGCCGTCGTCGCGACGAAATTTCCCAGTCGGGAATCGGTCGCGCTGATAGTCCGTAAAGCCTGCATCGGCGGTTGAATTGTTGCCAGTTTTACGACGGCAAATCCCCAGAGGATCTGACTGACGACAATTCCCCACCACATATAAACCAGGAGGTGGCTTGTTGAATCTCCGCTGCCGTTTTTTTCGGTCTCTGCCAGTGAAAACTCAATAAGTGACAGGATCCTGTTGGTGCCGCCGATTCCAGAAACGGCAACCAGAATCGCAACACCAAACGCAGTACCTCGGTTCGCCAGCTCGCTGCATCGACGCAGAACAAAGATGCCAATCAGTTGAACAAACAAGGTGCCAATCGTGATGCAGCTCAGCGCAGAAGAACTCGTGGCGACCCCGACAGCCGACAAGCCGGCTGCACCAATGCTTAACAGCGTAGCGACTTTGGCTATGCCGTTCTGAACCAGGGCAACACCCGTCGCGGTAAAGGACGTAAGAACTCCCAGCATTCCGAACAGGAGAAATGCTTCAGACGCGACGGCGCCAAGTGGTGCTAAAGCAGCAGCGAGCGACAGGCCAGGCAGAATTCCGGCAAGCACGACGACGATTCCTGCATCGCGAGAACCGGACTCCAGAACGGATCGAGGCCAGATCAAGGCCGGGAAGAATGCACAGCGAATGGTCACTGCTGCGACAATCAACACTGACAAGCCTGAGGCAACAGTCGTGCCGTCGATCCGGCGATCCTCGGCTGCCCCAGCCACGATTTCTGAGACAACGGACGAGTCGTACCGAGCCATCGCCATCAAAGATGCGAGCAGCAGCAACACCGCAGAGCCGCTGAGAATTCTGGTCGTGTTAAGACGTCGCCTTGACGGAGTCGTCGAAGCGGTTTCTCTGGCCACAATACCGACAACGCAACAGTCTATGACACCCCAGAGACTCGCTATGACGACCAGGTCTGTAACCATAATCGCGGCGATGCTCAACGGATAAAGCAGTGGTACTGTGGCCTCGACATCATTTGCTGCGCAGCTGTTTCGGACAATTCTCAGCAGCAGTATCAATGAGGCAGCAAGAGTCAGCATGCACCGCGACTGGTCCGCGTAAAATGCCAGATTGATAGCCAGCCCATTCCCATCAGGGATGACCATCCAGTTGCCAACGGAGATTTGAGCAGCAGTCTCAGTCACCCCTGCGTACGAACAGCCCATCCATGACAGGGCCGCTATTCCCGTGATCGTCGTTGGAATGAGTAATGCAGAATTTCGCTGATGCGGCAGCCCCTCGGCCAGCAGCCAGCCAGCCAGCGGAGCAATCAGCATAACCGAAATCAGTAGTTGCTCGATCACGAAAGCTCCATGCTACGTGAAGAAACCCCGGCAGATCGATGATCCCGGGGTTCTTCTGGTTGATAATTGAGCAAGTTAATTATTCAGTCTTCGTGTCATCGTCTTTTGTTGATTCATCCGTCGAATTGTCGTCAGCCGGCTCTTCGGGCTTCTCGTCAGGAGTGATCTCCGGCTTGTATTCATGGGGGCGTTTTCGCAGCACGGTGGCCTTCGTGATTTTGTCGCCGCGTCGCAACGCTGCAGCGACCTTCATTCCTTCGATCACCCGCCCGAAGACAGTGTGGCCGCCTTTGTCGGGTTCCGTTCGAGCGTTCAGCCAGTCGGTCGGGAGATGAGTAATGAAGAATTGCGACCCGCCCGTGTCCTGTCCGGAGTGAGCCATGCTGAGGCTTCCCCGGAAATGCATCCGTGTGCCCGGCTCGTAGCATTCGCATTTGATGGAGTAACCCGGTCCGCCATAACCATCGTTGCTCGGATCGTCATCAAGCGTGTTCGGGTCTCCGCCCTGAGCCATGAACCCGTTGATAACTCGGTGGAAGGCGATGCCATCGTACTTACCGCCTTCGACCAGGCTGATCGCATTGGCGACGGTGTTTGGTGCGTGATCTTCGAACAGCTCAAAAACGATCTTGCCTTTCGACGTTTCAAACTGAATCCGCGGCAAAGCAGCGTCGCCTTCCAGCGCGTCCTCTTTGGCTCGAATTTCCTGCTCGGCCTTCCACAATTCCTGATACTTCTTTGCGGCGTCGATATAGGTTTCGTAACGCAGGTCGAGCCGGTTGCTTTTCTGAGCTTCGGCGAAGATTGCAGATGCCTGTTCGAAATTGTGCAGTGCAAACTGAGAAACGGCCCCCATACTCAGCACATCTTTCGTGTTCCGGTCAGCGGCCAGCAGCTTCGCAGAGATTTCGGCAGAACGATCAAAGTCGTTGTTATTGAAGGCTTCCTTCATGACGATTTCGCCGGCGTCGAGATCACTTTCGTTCTTCTCATAGACCTTTGCAGCCAGTTCCAGCATGTCCGGATAAATCTCGACCTCGAACTCGCGAATCAGGTCAACGTACTGATCTCGAACGCTCCGTTTCTCGTCACTCGTTGCTGCGTCCTCAAACTTCTTCTTCAGTTCCTGAAGTTTCTCAAAGATTGCAAGCCGACGCGTAAGAAGCGACTTCCATTGTTCACTCGGTTCTTTCTCATCCGCATCGACGGTGACCTTCAGAGCCGGTGCGGGCGACTTTGCAGCACCGCCCTCAGTCTTTTCGTCCTGAGCCGAAACGGCTGAAACGCACAGCATCAGAGCGCAAAGGGGAAATAGAACGAGTGCCGTCAGCAAACGGGATTCGCGAATCATTGATTTCATCCTGTCAGAATTCTGTGGCGCTCCATCATGCGGAGCGGTTTGTGTTAAACCGAGGCGGCGAGTTTATCGACCGCACCTCGACGCGCCCACGGAACGGGCAATCCGGAATTCGAAAGCTCCGTTTGCCAGCGAGGAACTGCCTGCTCACTCGTCACTTGCCCGATGCACTGCCCATTCGTCAGTGCATCTCCAGAGACCGATCGCCTGCAACACGACAGCGGCGGCGATGTCTCTCCACTGGCTGCCAGATACGGTTCACCATGCAGCCAGGAGCAGGATTTCAATCGGAGCGAGCCGACGAGTGCATTCAGAAAGTACGGCAAGTCCGAGGCGTTTGAACGTGTTCGTAAACCGAGCAGGAAGTCTTGCTTTACGCTGTACTTCCAGTTGCCGTATTCGCTCACGCATTATCCCCCGGCGATGGACAATCTCTTCGAGAGACCCAGGGAAAGACGATCGAGACACCAGGATATCGCGGTCGCTGGATGTGAATTCAAGGACGGAATCGTCGAGAGCCGAAGATCGTGCACAGGGTAAGTCCGCGTCTGCGACCGAATTTTGACGCCTCACTAACGAACCGGAATGCGTAGTGGGGGTTCGGGCTGTTGCGGTAAAAGGTCGAACGCCGTCCAGACGAATCCCTAACGGCCAGTCAGGTCATCCGACGTCATGGTTGCCTGGCGAATGTTGTTGTTTCGGCGGATGGCTCGGTTGAGAGCGTCCAGGGCTTTCTGAACCTGTCCGTCGTGAGGGGCCATCCGCTGGCACCATTGCAAATGTTCTGTCGCTGCGGCGGGGCGGCCCTGAGTCAGCAGCCACGAGCCGTAGTCAAAACGGACTCGAAAATTCGTTGGTGCAGCTTCCGCGGCACTTTTGAAGCAGGCTTCAACCTGCTCGACGTTGTCGAGTCGGTGAAACGCGACAGCGGCTTTGCGCCAATCGGTCGCTCGGTCCAGGTTGCTGGGAACCTGAGCTCGTTCGATCAGCCGCGCGGCCAGCACTTCCAAAGCCTTTTGTTTATTCTGTTCCTGTCCGAGCTGACTGAAAATTTCAACCGCTCTGTCCATCGCATCGACGTCAGGATCGAAGGCTTTAACGATCACTTCGACGGGCAACTCGGACCATTCCGCCATCCGTCGCGTGATCTGCTCCTGAACGGCTACGTCACGATGGAAGGCTTTCTTCCAGAGTTCAATCCACTGTTCGACGTCACCGTCGACACGAGCTTCCCGACCGGCGGTGTAAAGCACGGAAGCATCGTTTGGCAGGAGACGCAGACTCTGGTCGATGCACTTGCGGTCGTAGCCGGCTGGAGCATCGTCCAGAAACGCGAGTTCTGAGTAGGCAAGCCATGCTCGACCATCGAGCGGATTCAACTCGATGGCTCGCCGTGCATGCCGTTTGGCAGCAAAGGCGTAAGTGATATTGCTACCGAACGCTCGCGTCAGCCAGTCGAGCATTTCCACGTGAGTTTCGAAGCCGCCCGTTTCAGCGGCGTCTCGAATCTGGTTGAGCGGCAACGAGTTTTCCGACTCTTCCTGCAACAGGTGAAAGACTCGGGTGTACTGAACGGCCAGGCGAGTATGAATTCGCGAGTCGTTGGGATTTCTCTCCGCCGCCTCGCGAAGATCACTCATGATCTGTTGAAGAGTTTCGGTCTTTGATTCTGGATTCCCATCGACGCTCGTCGAGATATCCTTGCCGGTGTACTCAGCGAGAACGATCTTTCGGTAGTTCGACCAGTACGGTTCGGCGAGCAACCTCGGCGTCCACTCGGAAAACATCCAGCCCGCCACGGGAAGAACCATTACGGCGGCAGCAGCGACACCGAGGCGAGGCAGGTGCCGAATGCGACGGGACTTTGGAGATGCCTGGTTGTCCGCTTCAAACTGGTAGAGCCGGCAGGCGCAGGCGAGTTGAAGAACCAGCGGGATCATGCAGCCGGGAATGTACCACACGAAATCAGCGACCGACTGAATGCACGAAATCAGCAGCGAACACATCACGCCGCACAGGGCCAGCGTCACGGTGCGGTTCCGGCTGATGCGAACTCCACGGATGCACCAGAAAAAGGCGACAACCAGGCACGTGAGCATCAGAATCAGGCCGGGTAAACCTGTTTCGGACGCGACCTGCAGATAACTGCTTTCGGCGTGAGTGTAGCGACTGACGCTGTACGGCTGGTCGAGATGTCTCTGGTGAATGTAAACGTGACTGCCGACGCCGGTACCGACGACAGGAAACTCACTGAAGACGTCGAGGTTTGCCTTCCAGATCTGGACTCGTCCGTTGCTGTCCCAGTTATGAAGCCGTTCGGTGACTCGCGCAAGTTCCCGATGTCCAACGATGGCGACCAGCAGGACTCCCACCGCGACGGCGGCGGCGGCAGCAGCCAGCTGTTTTCGATTGATCAGCTCTTTTGAAAAGAGCATCGCCACAAGCACGACCGAGGCGACGGACAGAGCGACAAACGCGCCGCGGGCTCGTGAAATCATTACCGCCGTGACGACCGCCCCCAGCGCAGCTGCCAGCAGAACGGGCATCATCGAATGTGGCGAACGCGGATTGCTTCTTCGTCGTGAATGATCGAAGCGAGGCCGTTTATCGGATGCGGTCTGAACTCCCAGCCACCAGACCAGCGGGCCAACTGACAATGCCGCAAACTGAGCGAAGTGATTCTTGTTGAGAAACGCGCCCTTCAGTCGGTCGTCGGCGACCCCCTGAGGCAAATCGATCAGCCAGAAGTAGAGACCGTTCGAAAAGAAGAACTGCACGAACGCGAAAGCGGTCATCGCGACGCCGGAAACCGCGACGATCTTCAGGATGCGTGAGGCATCATCGACGGCGCGGATTCGTTGAGTCGTTACCAGGAAAATCAGCACGTAGGCGATGCCGACCGCCAGTCCTGGAGCAGACTCGCTGACGGTCATTGAAAGCTGTGACCAGGGCGTGCGAAAGACTCCGTCTTCCATCGCCGAAGCGGACAGCAGCGGGATGACGTCGTCCATCGCGGGTGACAGAGCACGGACGATCGAGTGCGGCAACGGGACAATCTGAATCAGGCCCAGAGCCAGAATCGCCAGAAGTAGCGGCTCGACTCGAGTGCTCACCCAGTCGGGCTCGTCACTCACCAGTTGATGAATCACCCAGCCAGCGACGCAAACTACAGCCGAGCAGACGAGCAGAAACTCTCCGATCGAATGTCGTCCGCCAAAAGCGAACGGAACGGCAAATGCTCCGAGCAGCATTCCAGCGTCGATGATCAGAAGCGACCGTCTGCTGGTCATGCGGCGATTCTTTCTGGTTCGGAATCATCGTCGTTGAAGGACGCATTCACCGGCATGGTCACCATTTCGGACTCGTCAAGCGGAGCCAGATCGTCCTTTTCATTGCCGTAACCTTCTTTGCCGTAGCCATAACCGTAGCCGTACCCGTACCCGTAGCCATAACCGTATCCGTAATAGTCGCCTCCGTTCTTGCCAGAGACTCGGTTCACAGCAATGCCGAGCAGATTAATATCGGCACTGGTCAGTGAATCAGCGGCTCGGATCACCATCTTGCGACGGTTCTGGTCCGGACGAATGACGAGCACGACACCGTCGACCATGCGACCGATGATCGCCGGATCGGACACGGCAAGGATCGGCGGAGCGTCTACTAGAATCTGGTCGTAAACGGTTTCAGCCCACGCCAGAAGTTCTGAGAAGCGGTCGCTGGAGAGCAACTCGGCAGGATTGACTGGCCGAGTCCCCGATGGGATGAAGTCGAGCCCATCGACCATGTTCGTGAAGATATTTTCCTGGACGCTTTCTTCCAGTGGAGCATCGTCGCGAAGCACTTGAGAAAGCCCTTGACGGCCTCGCTTTTCGAGCAGTGTCGACATTCCGGGACGCCGCATATCGGCATCAATCAGCAGCGTCTTCTTTCCACTTTGTGCAAACGCGACGGCCAGGTTGGCCATCACGGTCGTCTTTCCATCGCTCGGTTCAGAACTTGTCACCATCAGCCGGCGAGTTTCGCCATCGGAAAACGAGATCGACGTTCGCAGCGAACGGAAGGCTTCTGTTTCGACCGCGTTCGGCTTCACGTGAGTATGAATGGCGTTGATACCGGCTCCGTCGGTCGGCTCCATTTGTCGAACCATTGCGAGCACCGGCGCTCCGATCTGCATCCGAAGTTCTTCCGGAGATCGGAATCGATCGTCCAGAACATCGATGATGTAAATTGTCGCCAGCCCGAAAAAGAGTCCGATAAACAGTGACGCGGCAGCCACCAGCGTCAGCTTCGGCGAAGCGGCCATTCGAGCCACCAGTGGACGGCGAATTGGAGTTGTTTCCAGGCCGCTGTTGCCGATCGTGCGGATGTGTGTAATGGCTTCCTCGTTGGACTGCTGAAAACTGGTGAGGCGAGCGATGTCGGTTTCGATCTGCTGAATCTGAATTCGGGTTTCGCGGTACTCTTCGAACGAATTTCGGGCGAGAGTCAACTGACTCTGAATACTTTGCTCGTTCTCGCGAGTGTGCTGAACCCGCTGTTCGGCAAGCTGTTGCAGCGTCTTCGCCAGCCGGGAATTCTTCAGTTCGTGAAGTTTGGTCATTCTCTGATTTTCGTAATTCCCAAGCCACGCTCGGGCAATATCGATCTGACTTTGCAGATTCTGAATCTCGGGGTGATTGGAAAGATAGATCTGACTCAACGCTCGAAATTCAGCCTCGTCCTTAATCAACTTTTCCATAATCCGATTGGTCAGCAGCGCGTCCTGCTGAGACGGGCTGAATTCCTGCCGCATCAGGTCAGCACCGATTCCGTCCAGCGACTGCACGGCGAATTGCGACAGATCTTCGTTGTTGGCGACGGCTCGTCGGATCGCGAACTGAAACGCTTCGGCTTCGCGGCGTTTCTTTTCGGCAACGGTCAGCTCCTGATTCAAATCGAGGATTCTTTGAGCGCCAATGTCGACCGACGAATTCGAATCGGTCGAGATGATGTTGCCGTAGTCTTCTCGCAGCCGGAACAGATCCTGACTGTTTCTTTGAATTTCCTTCGCGATCTTATCCCGGTCGGCCAGCAGTTTGGCCAGGTCCTTGTCGGCACCTTCTTTCGTCGTCTTGTTCACAAAGACCAGGTAGGCATCGAGGATTGCCGTGACGATCTCCTTGGCGGCGACCGGGTCGAGCGAGCGGTACCGCAAGTCGATCATGCTGGAGTTTCGCTCAAAATTGACGACAAGGTTCCTGGCCAATGCCTCAGGCCAGTTCTGCTCGCTGACTCCCTGGAGATCGACTCGGTAGTCGGGACCGATCTGCTCAAGAGCCGCCGAGAGAACGACGGGACTTGAGATGATTCGTACGTGATTGGCAATGATCTTCTGGACGTCAACCTGGTCGTCGCCCAGCGACGTGTTGGCCTTGGCGGACCCCTCGGCGCGGATCACGTAGATGGTCGCAAACGAGTCGTAAAGGCGCGGAGCGACCGAGTAGAAGATCGCACCACCGGTAATCGAAACGGCCAGCCACGCAATCAGCGTGAACTTGCGAAGCCGCACGAGATGCACGAAACGCAGAATCGTCGCGAAGACATTGACCTGACTGGTCGCTGGCGCGGACGAAACCACATCAATAGCTGCATGTTCCGGATGTGCACTTTCCAGGCTCATGAATGGTGTCTCTTCTGGTGGATGTGGGCCACGCGGAATTCGATTTGAAACGAAGTGGTCAGGATTTTCAGAACAGCGGGTTCAGGCTGCCGGAGACGCCGACTCGGATGAGCTGCGCGGCTTCCATCAACATCGTTGCAAACGTGTGTTCAACCTTCACGATGTCGCCATGAGCCAGACGGACGTTGTGTCTTGGGTCGTGACTTGCCTTCGAAAGATTGGCTTCGATCACGATTGACTTTGCTTCGGGAGTCGGCTGACGAATGATGAACACCTTGTTCGCCACCTGGGACGACGTGTATCCCGACAGTGAAATGGCATCGAGCAGTCTCAAGTCTTCGCCCTTGGGAAACTCAACACGGCCAGGCCTTCTGACCAGCCCTGTGACCGTGACGGCTTTCGGTTCGGATTTCTCGACGACGACGACTCCCCGGTCACCAACAAAATAATCGTTCGCTCCCGACTGAGCCGCCGAGACCAGATCGATCTTCACGGACCGAGGGACGTAGCCGGATGACGAGTAGCCCGTTTGAGTAATGCCTCCGCGAGTTCCATCGGCAGCGATGGCTTCATTCATCGTTTCTTCACGGCTCAGGACGTTCCGGATTTCGATGTTGGCGCCTGCGTCGTCGGCCAGTCCGCCTGCATAGAACAGGATCGAAAGCAGGTCGCTTTCCGCGACGGGAATTTCTTTCACACCAGGATCCTTCACCCCACCGACAACGAGGATCCGATTCGTTTTTCGTTTGCGAATCGTGACGTTGACTTTCGGTGCCCGGTAAAGGTTTCGGGAGACACAAACCTGGGTCAACGTTGCATCGGCGTCGGCCAGACTGAGTCCTGCCATGCGAACGGGCCCGATCAATGGCAGGTCGGCGTGCCCATCGTCACGAACTCGCACGGAGTAACTGAAGATGTCTTTGGCACTCACGCTGGCGGCGATTTCGACATTCACCACGTCCCCCTTAGCGATGACGTCGCTGTCGGTCGCGGTGCCGCTGAGCTGAGCAAAGTCGATCGACTGCGGGTTCGTATTCGGAGGTGCGTTGTACCCTCCGGGAATGTGGCCAGCGTAATAATGATTATCGTTCATTGATGCGCAGCCGACGCTCAACAGCGAAATCGCTGCGAGAATCAACCAATGGATGGAGCGTACTTGGCGCCGAAGTTCGGCGTCCGGCGAACGAGAATCGCGCGAAGAGCGAGACCGTTCAGACGCAACGAGCCCTGGCGTCCTCTGTCGGTGTTCGTCCATGAAATGCGAGAAGTCCGTTGAGCCGTCTTTCAATCTCGCGCGAACCGACAACCAGAAGGACGCCGAAGCAATCCAGACAGGTCGACTGAAGCTTGAGAGAATCGAAAGAGGTGTGAAGGGATTGGATTGCCGAAGCCGCAACGCTCAGATTCAGGAAAGGAAGGGATGTTCTTTTGCCGTGCAGATGTGACGACAAACGAACTCTGAGCCTGCAATTCCAGCAGGAAGGGGCGGAACCAATATGGGATCGAAAAAACGGCGTCAATACGGGATGTGAAAATGCAAAGCCAACCAGACGGTGGGTTCGTCTGGATCTGTCCACTCTACGCGGTGTTTTCGGTGGGCTGAAATTTTCAAATGATCGCCGGGCCTCAGCGTCACAATTTCTCCCGGAGCCTCGAACAGGAGCCGAGCGGCACCGGTCAGCAGCACCACCCACTCGTCCGAATCCTGGTCGTACCATTCGCCTGCCGGTGTGACGTGACCGGTCGAAACGATCCGTTCGAGCCGCATTCCATCGTTCTCAACGAGATTCTCGATCAGTTCTGTCGGAAGTTTTTTCGGCAACGACTCAAACAGATTTCCGTCGATGGACATTTCTTTAATCTCTTTTTCAGGGCTCGGCTCATTCATGAATGTGGCGTAGCCTGACGAAGCCAACCAATGGAATTAACCACGAAAGGAACGGAGAAACACGGAAGACAAGATCCATCTTTCCGTGCAGTTCCGTGGTTGAATCTTTAGGAACGAGGTTCCATCTTTCAAACGGCGACATGAAGCGACCACCGCTGAACGACATTGATCGTCAGACAGTCACCACGAAATTCGGTCGGGCCGTCATTCCGAACGGCGAGTGAGTATCAGCAACTGACCGCGTCTCCGAGCGTCGATCTGTTCAGGTAGAGAAACCGACCCAGTGCCGTGTTTCGAGACGAGTTCCTCGAGTTTGTGCCACTCCCGATGCCCCATTCGCTTCAAAGGCCAGCCTGCCTGTCTCCAGATTGCCAGTAGAGTTTCTCTGACCAGTATCGGTGGCTGTTTTTTCAGGGCAGTGCAGGAAATCCTGATCGAGCTTTCCGAAGTTTGAACCAACGAGCCCTCAATGAGTTGCCGCGCGAGGTCACTGAGCAGATCACTGACCTCGGTCGCGTGTCCTGCCAGCGTGCCCAGAACTTTTCGAATCTGTGGATTGAATTCCTGCTCGAGCGTCGGCAACAGTTGATGCCTGATCCGGTTCCGCGTCAACGTGTCGTCATCGTTCGTCGAGTCTGTCCGAAAAGGCTGCCCAATCTCAGCGAGCCAGGCTTCGAGTTCCGCTCGGCGAATCTCCAGCATAGGTCGAATCAGTTTCACGCCGAATTCGTCCAAACCGTCATTCAATGGGCGATTCCAGAGCATCCCTCTCAAACCCGTGACGCTGGTTCCTCGAACGAGATGGTGAAGTACGGTCTCTGCCTGATCGTCCGCCGTGTGGGCAACGGCGACCGCCGAACACGCCTCTTCCTGAGCGATCCTGGACAGCGCTTCATACCGTGCTTTTCGAGCGGCTTCTTCGATCGATTCCTGAGTTTCCGCGACTCGGGCCAGCACATCGGCAGTTTCGATTCGACACTCCAGGTTCAACTCGGCGGCGAGCGATCGCACCCACTTTGCGTCATCCTTCGAGTCGTCTCGAATCTGGTGATCGATATGTGCCGCGACGATTTCGAAGCGATCGGTCGTGGTTTGACTTCCTGCTGCACCGGACTTGCTGAGCCGGGCCAGTCCTCGCAGCAGAGCGACACTGTCAGCACCGCCCGAAACTCCGACAAGAATCCTGTCACCCTGAAATTCGCATCGCTGCAGTCCGGCTTTCAGCATCGCCAGCAGCTGAGATTGTGGTTCGCGCGAACTCACAGCTCCACCTCGGTGATCTGGCTACCGACCGGTCGCGGCCAGAAGATCGGCACTTGAGAAGAATGGCTCCTCTGCCGCTGCTGACGTTGGGCGGTCGCTGCCTGAGTCTGCATTTGAACAACGAAATCCGTGGGTGAATGCTGCACCCGTCGTCGCTGAATTTTCTGTGCGATCCAGCCCGAACTGAATAATAGCCCCGCGCCAGCAGCCGACCAGAATTCGGACAGGCCAGACATCAACAGCAGACAAACTCCGGCAATCGCACCGCCAACAACCGTCAGAGCGGCGATAAGGTCGCAAGCCGTCATCAGCACAGACCTTGAATGAGAGCACGGTTGCATGATCAGGAACCACCACTGGTGGATCATGAAGAGAATCAGAGCTGCTTTTGCACCGAAGACCGCCGAGTTCAGCACTTCGACTCTCCCGCTGTGGCCCCACGTAATGGCCATGACGACGCCAACCGCCAGCGGAAAGATCAGCACACTTCGAATCGCGCCGAGTGTCATCAGCACTCTTGAAACATGTTTCGCGTCAATCGGCAACAAGGCCAGAGACGAACAGAATTCTCCGCTGCCTGATCTCCACTGCACAGCCATGCGGCTGCCGGCAAACACTCCGATCAGGCCGCCCAGGCCGACGTGGCCGCTGATCACGGCGATCTTTCGATCAATGACCAATGCCGCCACAACGACGAGCATTACCGCAGCCGACGCCGGAACAAGCGACCGGGTCAGTGCGACGCTCCATTTCGGCTCGGCACACGACAGGATCTCGGCGGACAGCAACTCGTCGTCGCGCAGAATCTTTGCCGTCGCCCGTTCGACGAAACCGGCCTCAGACCACGCGAATTTTTTCGTGAAACCGCTTTCGCGAATTCGAGCGATGACCTGTTCGCGCGGCAGGTCTTCGGAGGCAACGTCAGACTCGGGGAACTTCAGCCAGCGTCTGAACCGACGATTGACATCTTTCAACCAGCTTGAGGTGTCAGCTGGTTGTGTCCGCTCGGAACCGTTTTCAAAACCTGTTTCTGGCCACAGTGTTCGAACATGTTCGACAGCGACTGCGCGCTCACTGACCGATCGAAATTCGGCGATCGCCAGGGAACCAGCTTCGTAAGAAAACTCCTGAATCCGATACCTCGCCAGCAGCCGGAACCAGGAATACACCGCGAGGAGCACAACGCCGCCCGCCGGGATCAACAACAGCCAGTATTCCGGCTGCTTGAGAATCACCCCGTACTTGATCATCAGAATCGGCCAGCCAGTCGGAAGCGAGACTAAGGCCGTATGGACGAGGACTTCCTGACGAACCACACCGAAAGAAGCCAGCATCGCCCCTGTGAATACGACCAGCGTCGCGCTTCCTGTGATAACCCCAGTCATTGCCGGTCGCGCGAAGACGGGCAAACAGGCTGGCACAAAAACCGACAGCGAAGCGACCATCGCCCACAACAGAATCGAAAGCAGCACAACCTGCACTGTCTCGACGAGATTCAATTCGGCTCCGAAAGCCATCCCACCGCCGAGCAACAACGCTCCTACCAGAAACACGAGCGTTTTCTTCAATGAACTAACGAGACGGCCAGCTGCGTAGCTGCGGTCAGGATCAGGTATCACACTGGCGACGGCCAGGCTGCGAGATCCGATTAGTTCACGCAGCACCCAACCGATGTGAGCAGCCGAAATCACTGTGGAGACGACTGTGCTGACAAGCTGATATTCTGCTGTCAGGTTTGCAGAACCCATTGCAGCACCAAGGCAGGCAACCAGTGCGCCGATCAGAATCGCTGAGATCGGCAGGACCGCGTACGACACTGATGCTCGCAGAATCTGCCTCTTCCAGCCGCCGCAGGCTGTCCGATGTTGCCGGCTGAGTGTCGAATCGTTGCGGATTCTACTCAGAGCGAGACGTCGCAGATTCTTCATAAGTGACCGGGCTGGCTGGAAATGCTGGACTGAGCAAAACGATCTCGAACTTACGAACTCTTCAAGCTGTCAGGGTTTGGGATTCGTAGTGAAACGAGCTCTTTTCAAACCGGCGCTTGACGTTATCAAAAAGCCGGGGTAGTTTAGGCACGAAATTCGCTGGCCGCGAGCACCCTTTCGTAAGCCTCTGACAGGCTGAAAGATACGCGAGTTGCCTGGAGGAGACAGCCATGTTGGTTCTGTCACGAAAAAAGAACGAGAAGATTGTTATCAACGAGTCGATCGTCATCACGATCGTCGATGTCCGCGGCGACCGCGTGCGGATCGGAATTGACGCCCCTCGCGACGTTCCTATCCATCGTGAGGAAATTCACGAAGCAATTGTCAAGGCTCTGGAGCAACAGGAAACTCCCGAACGGTCGGAATGACCGGCCCCCGAATCAGTAGAGTCCAGGATTTTCGGTAAGAGTTTCTCTGGAGCGTTGACAGCTCTGAGTCGAAAAGTAATGTACGCAGCCTACTGGCCGGCCCCATCGTCTAGTGGCCTAGGACTCTGGCTTTTCACGCCAGCAACACGGGTTCAAATCCCGTTGGGGTCATCTCGAAATGCTCGAGCTCATCAAGGCTCGGGCATTTTTTGTGCGCCGACGGAATCTCGTAGAAGTCATACTCGCCAGATCATCAGACCTCAGGAGCCGAAGAATGGAAACGCCCGCCGCCTGGAAAGCCATATTTGAAGGCTGGCCCGACGCAATCGAGCGAAAAGGCATGGTCGTCACATCGTTCGGCGAGGCCATCCCGTTTCAGGCCTTCATGATCTCCGGCGGCCTGCTGCTGCTCGAACGGGACAAGCCCGACCAGTTCGGCACGCGGAAAGTGATCCTGGCCTACGATCAAATCTGTGCCGTGCGACTACCGACCACAATGGAGCTGGCTAGATTCCAGGCCATGGGCTTCCAGGCTCCGATCTGAGGAACGGCGACTCCACAGACAATCATCCGCACCTCAACAAAAACGCCCGGCCGAGAATTCCTCGACCGGGCGTTTTCTTATTGTCAGTTTCTGCAGGACGCGTCGGCCCAGTCTTAAGCAAGTTCTTTCACGGCTGCCTGAATTCCTGCTGAATCGAGCCCCTGGTAGCCCATCTGCTGCCACAATCCGCCGGAACCTTCCTTGTTCGTGCCGATGTGTGAGAACGAGCCTTTGAAGCCTCGCTTCAGCAGCTCGCTGCCGAATCTCGATCCCAGGCCAGTCGATACGTTGAAGGATTCAGCCACCAGAACCAGCGGAGCGGCCGCCAGCTTCTGCATGACTTCTTCGTCGTAGACGTTCAGTGTTGCCTTGCCGATCAGGCCAACGTCCAGACCGTCTTCTTTGAGCTGGATGACGGCGTCGAGAGCTCGATACAGCGTTTCGCCGAATGAGACGATGTAGCCGGCCGTCCCTTCTCGGATGATGTCGTCTTTGCCCGGTACGAATTCGTAGCCTTCACCGTAAAACGGTTTGTCGTTCTCATCGAGAATGTCCGGCACTGCCGATCGGGTTGAAAAGATGAACCGCAGACCTGGATCGTTGAAGATCCGCTCCAGACAGGCTTTGAACTGGTGCTGGTCGATCGGGAAGTACAGCCGCGTCTGATCCTTGCCGTCGTCCGGCAGGCCGTTTGCGGCGAACATGTTGTTGAGGCCAAAGTGGCACGTGTTGTCAGCCATATCGTCGCAACCGGCGTGCGAGAAGTGGCTAAGCACGTTGGCATTGTTCAGCCGAGCCATCGTGACTTCGGAAACGATCATTTCCAGGAACGCTGAAAACGTTCCAAAAATACCCTGCCGTCCTTCTTCAAAGCCGAAGCCGGCCGCTGCGGAGAAGTTGCCGCGTTCCATGATCCCGCCGCGAACGACGACTTCAGGATATTCCTTACGGATGCTGTCCAGACCGCACGAGCCTTCCAGGTCGCTGTCGAATACTCGGACTTTTCTCACACGATCTTCTTCGGACATGCCGCTGAGAATTCCGTTGACGATCGTGCCAAATGCAGAGCGGTTCTTGCCGGCTCCTGTCGAGCCTCGATAAGACGGTCCGCCTGGTCCTTTGGTGACGTTCTTCAGGAAGGCAACCGCTTCACCACGACCGCGTTTTTCGAGGTAGTCAATGGCGGTGGCCGTTTTGATGACGTCGTGACCGTGGTTCGAACCTTCCAGGCCATCAATGCCCGGACACATCTTTCGACGGTTGATCAGTGCGTACGGCCCTGGCGTCGTCACGGCTTTGCACATCCGGGCGTAAAGCCCGTCGATGTCTTCTCCGTCTCCGATGTCGCAGGTGATGCCGTGTCCTTCGAGCGTTTTCGCGACGCTGTAACCCGGCAGGTAGTCTGACGGGAAGCCGGCGATCGTGACGTCGTTATCGTCAATGATCAGTTTGACATTCAGATTCTGAGCGACACACAGACGAGCAGCTTCTGCATCGTTACCTTCCATCTGCGAGCCATCAGACCCCAGCATGAACGTCACTTTGTCCGGATTGGCAATTGCGACGCCGTTCACGAACGGCCACATGTGACCAAGTCGGCCTGATGAGAACTTGATGCCCCGCTCGTGATCGCGTTCCGGATGCCCCGGCAGATGGCTGAGGTACTCGCGGTAGTGGAGCAGTTTCTCGACCGGAAGATTTCCCTCCAGGGCGGCCATCAGGTACTGAGTCGCGACTCGGTGCCCGGCTTCATCGAAGAAGACCGGCACGCAATCCACTGCGCCACCTGCCTGAGCGTTCAGCATAAAGCTGTAGGCAATCATCGTTTCCGGCACGGTGTCGTAAGGGCCGCCGGTATGCCCTCCCAGACCTTTGGCGTCCGCGACAGCGGTGAAGAAAATAATCGCGTCGCGGCACAACTGAATATTGGCCTGCAGAGTCGCCCGCTGGTCATCGGTCAACGTCGGATTCGACGGATCCAGTGGCAGGGCTTTGAATTGTGACAAATCGATGGGAAACGTTTCGGTGCTCATGACAGCTCTTAACTTTGAGTGTTGTTGGTTATTCCGATTTATGAACCGTCGCGTTTTATCGAAATTACGGCTGAATCGAAAGGAAACGCCGAGCTGTCACCCGCGGGCTCATGTCGGCAGCCCACCGAACTGCCGTACGGCTTCGTAAACGACCGTATTCGCTGTGCTGGCCAGATTCAGGCTGCGGACAAGATCGCTCATCGGAAGTTTCAGGTTGCGACCGGGCTGCTCTTCCCGGATCCGGTCTGGAAGGCCACGAGACTCGCTGCCGAACAGCAGAATATCACCAGTTTGAAAGTCGGCTTCCCAGACGAGCCGCGTCGCGAACTTCGTCAGGCACCAGACGTTGGAATCCGGCAGCCGCTCCCGGACCTCTTCCCAGGAGTCGACGGCTTCCCAGTCGAGATGCTGCCAGTAATCCATCCCGGCGCGTCTCAGATGTTTCTCGTCCAGGCGAAATCCCAGCGGTCGAATCAACCACAACTTCGCCCCGACCGCAACGCACGTCCGACCGATGTTGCCAGTGTTCTGTGGAATGTCCGGCTGGTAAAGCACGACGTTGAGAAGCGGTTTTTCGGCCACGGATTGGGTCCACGCTGCTGTGTTCTGGCGATCAAAATCGGTAATCAGTTTCCGCGATTTACAAGGTCCGCATCGAAATAGTTGGTCGACATTCCCGCGTCGATCACGATGCCCTGAGCATTGATGCCCGACGAGCGAGGACTTAGCAGAAACGCGACGGTGTCCGCGACTTCGCCGGTCTGAACCGCCTTTTTCCGCAGCGTCGCTTCTTCGGCGTAAAGGTAGCTGTCGACGTAGCCGGGAATTCCGGCTGACGCTGACGACTTCAAGAGGCCAGGGCAAACCGCGTTGAATCGAACGGTCGAGAACTTCGAAAACGCCTTCGCCAGGAAGCAGATCGACGAATCGAGTGCGGCCTTGACCGGAGCCATGTACCCGTAGTTTTCCGCCGCCATTCGAGTCGTCGAAATCGAAATCGTCACCACGCTGCCATCTTCTTTGTCGAGTAAATCTCGAAACGCGTTCGAAACAGCGATCAGCGAGTAGCATGACAGGTCAATCGCCTGCAGAAACGCCGACCGTGGAGTCTCATGAAACGGCAGCCAGCCCGCCGAGTAATCAGCAAAGGCAATCGAATGCACGATGCCGTGCAGTGTGCCACTTCCCTGTGAGCCATCTTCGCTGCAACTGGCCAGCAGGTCAGCGACCTCGTCTTTGAGTCGGTCGATCTGAACCTGATCCTCGACATCGCACAGAAAACACGGAGCATCAGGAAACAGCTTCTGAACCGCCTCGCGACGCTGCTCAGACCGAACGCTGAAGATCACGTTGGCCCCGGCATCGGCCAGAACCTTCGCCGAGTGGTACGCGACGCTTTTCCGATTGGCGACGCCCATGACCAGAATGTTTCGCCCGGATACCTGCAGAAAATCCATCGTCGGATGCGTGCCTCAGAGTTTGAAGATGTAACGCGACCGGACCGACCAACCCGGCCCCAAAAGCGGAATCGTAGAGAACGTTCCGGCCTGAACACACCGAATCGAACGTTGCTCCGATATTCGGTTGCCGGTTCCGGGTACAAGCCCCCCGGAACCAGCAACCGTGCCACCGTTCGAAATTCTTCGTGCAGCACTGCCGCCATCCTGTAACCAGCCCGCAAAGTCGACCTGACCGTTAATTTCAGAAAATTCCTCAAGACCGGCGCCGCCATTGGACGATGCTCCAGGAGACACCCGACTGTCTTTCCCCGGAGGCTTCATGCCCACGCGCCCTAGAAAACGCCAGAAGAGTTCAGCGAAGAGCTTTATGACGCCACACAGCGTGCTCGAGATCTGTCGCCAGCCGAAGTCGCTGATTATTGGTAGCTGTGTGCTGCTGGCCATGATCACCACGATCTTCGCATTCCGATCTGGTTCGGATTCTGTCGCGGACACAGACTTGACCGATGAGCAGCTTGAGTCGGACTTCCTCGCTCTGGGCGCTCTGGGGGTCAGCGATTCAGCCAACCCGGTTTCGGGGGGCATCAATCCAGACTTCAAATTCGACGATGAATCCGAACCGGAACTCCAGAACTTTGCCAGCGCGTCGAGCTTTCTCGACCGATCGACCGCTTCTGCAGCCCCCCCGCACTTTGAACCATCATTTGACGACGACGGCCCGCGGTTCGGGAGGCCGATCATCATCACAGATCCTCGGTCCGCACCAGCCATTCAGCAGGCAGACTACAAGCAACCTGACAACGTACCATCGCAAGTCGTTGGCGCCCGGGTGACCGCTAATCAGGCCGTCTGGCTGACAGGCAGCATCGAGACCCACTGAATCAGCCTCTGAATTACTGACGTCGTTGATCGCGGCGAATTCGAATCCACCAGTCGACTCAAAGAAACGGGCAGGCGATGTACGCTCAGTACTGGAACCTCGACAGCAAGCCATTCGAGTGTAACTCGGATCCGGCTTTCTTTTTTCGCAGCCGTACTCATCAGGCAGCGATGCTGAAACTGCGATACCTCATCGACAGCAACAAAGGCGCCGCGGTCCTGTGTGGCAATACCGGAGTCGGCAAAACATTCCTGCTGCGCATGTTCAAGCAGGAGTTGCAGGAAGTCGATTCAAAGTTTGGCCCTTTCGTTCAGCTCAACTATCCGTTTCTCACGTCGAACGAACTTGTCGGATTCCTGGCCGCAGAACTGGGAGCCGAAGAGGCCCTCGTCCGCAACGCCGACATCGGTTTCGACACGACGCTCCGGCAACTGGAAGCACGGTTCGCCCACTTCAAACAATCCGGTCGTCACCCGATTATCGTTCTGGACGAAGCTCACCTGATCGAGGATCAGAAAGTCTTCCGCACGATCCAGCTTCTGCTCAACTATCGATCCGACTACCCGTTCACGTTCCTGCTGGCGGGGCAGCCGAGCGTCCTCAGTCGAGTCTCAAGAATCACTGAACTCGATGAACGCATCGGCGTCAAATCGTTGATTCAGCCGTTCAGCCGCGAAGAAACGGCTGATTACATCAGTCATCGCCTGGAAGTCGCTGGCGTTGCGGATTCCCCATTTGACGAATCCGCCCTGGACGAGATCCACGAACTTTCCGGCGGAGTCCCTCGCCGTATTAATCGCATCGCCGACCTGACGCTGCTCGTCGGTTTTGCAGACGGCATGAACCAATTGACGACCCGTGAAGTCGAATCCGTTGCCGACGAAATCGGCCTCTCCGTCGACGTGTAGAAGTAAATCGGTGAGTGAAGTAAACGTCTGCGTTACCCTTGGACCAGCGGTGATGACAGATGAAATGCTGGTATCGTACCATCGTTTTTCAGCGTTTCGCTCAGGTCGACATACTTCATGCACGACCTGACTGGACGGTTCGACCACGAACTCGGCACAACTCTTCATGCAGAAATCCGGGCATACAACCTCGGCGAATTCCAGGCGGCCAGTCATCGCCCTGACGATGGGCGATGCGGCAGGGATCGGCCCGGAAGTTCTCGTCAAAACGGCGATGGATGAATCACTGAGATCCATCTGCCAGCTCGTCGCGGTCGGCCACCCGGAAGTGCTGAAGCGAGCTGCCCGGCTGACGGAATCAACGCTTCGATTCGAAGACGTCCACAGCTTTGATGAAGTGCTCGGCTGGGCAGATCAACAGCCCGGCAATTTTGAGATTCAAACTCTGCCATGCATCCCGGCGTGCGAAAACGATGTTGCGCAAGTTCCGTTTGGAAGCATCGACGGTCGAGCAGGCCGAGCGGCCTACGATTGTCTGGTCGCCGCCGCAAAAGCGGCTCTCGCCAAACAGATCGATGGCATCTGCACGGCCCCGCTCAACAAAGCCGCTTTGAAAGCTGCCGATCTGGACTATCCTGGCCACACGGAAATCCTCGGCCATGTCTGCGAAGTCGACGAATTCGCCATGATGCTCTACCTGCCGCCGGGAGACATCGTGCGGTCGCCGCGCGGTTTGGGAGTCGTTCACACAACGCTGCACACATCGATCGCCAGCGTTCCGAAGCTGCTCTCCACCGAACTTATCGCCAGCAACATCGGGCTGATGGATTCGTTCATGCGGCGAGTTGGGTGTGACATACCCCGAGTCGGAGTCTGCGCGTTGAATCCTCACGCCGGTGAAGAAGGCCTCTTTGGCGACGAGGAAGCTCGCCTGATCGCCCCTGCCGTCGATCGATGTCAGCAATCCGGTATCAACGCGACCGGCCCGATTCCCGCCGACGCACTGCTTCGCCGGGCGGTCGGCGGTGAATTCGACGGCGTCGTCGCGATGTACCACGACCAGGGCCACATCGCTCTGAAGCTGATCGGCTTCGACCGAGCGGTCAACATCACACTCGGCCTGCCGATCGTTCGCACAAGTCCCAGCCACGGAACGGCTTTCGATATCGCGGGACAGGGTGTCGCATCAGCCGAAGGCATGATCGAAGCTGCAAAAATTGCTGTTCAGTTATCGTTATCTGCTGATTCAGCAACGGCTTAAAGCCCTCTTCCGGCGATTCGCGAAAGGCCGTTATACTCCGCCGCCGCGCCAGAGACGGAGCCTTTCCGTTACGCTCATTGAACGAGTAATGGCCGGATTCGGCCTCGAATTGGACAGGGCCAGCGAGACGTCAGGAAAGGATTCCGATGCGTACGATTGCCATTATGAATCAGAAGGGTGGAGTCGGAAAAACCACCAGCAGTGTGAACCTCGCCGCCGGACTGGCTCGGCAGGGAAAACGGGTTCTGCTGATCGACCTCGACCCGCAGGGCCACGCTTCGCTGCACCTTGGCTACGAAGCCGTCGGCGATACGCCAACGATCTACGACGTCTTCTCCAGTGTCAAAACGATTGGCGAAGTCCGGCACATGGTCTGCGACAATCTTTGGGTCGCTCCGTCGAATGTCGATCTGGCCGCCGCCGAACTGGAACTGGTCGACGCTCCAAATCGAGAAACCGTCCTTCGCGACGCGCTGAATCTGATCGCCGATTCGAACGCGTTCGAATATGTGATCATGGACTGTCCACCGTCGCTGGGCGTGCTGACCATCAACGCGCTGACCGCCGCGTCCGAAGTCTTCATACCGCTGCAGCCGCACTTCTTCGCACTGCAGGGCTTGTCAAAACTGCTCGCGACGACAGCACTGGTTTCCCGGCGACTGAATCGAAATCTCAAAGTCACCGGCATCATGCTCTGCCTTTACGAAACCGGCACGCGTCTGGCGTCAGACGTGTGCGACGACCTCAACGACTTCCTGGCCCGCAGCGATGGCGACAACCCCTGGTCGACAGCGAAAATCTTCGACAGCAGGATCCGTCGAAATATCAAACTGGCCGAAGCTCCCAGCTATGGGCAATCCGTCTTCGACTACGATCCGAAATGCAACGGCGCAGTCGACTATGCCAACATGGTCACCGAAGTCCTGGCAATGGCTGTGCCCGCGCAACAGCCAATTCAGGTTGCCGCATAGGACTTTTGCAGACTTCTCAACCTCTGCTCTAATCCAGACTTAGGAACTCAGAGATAACAGAGGATTCGCAGAGATAACAGAGGATTCGCAGAGATAACAGAGGATTCGCAGAGATAACAAAGAGAATCGCCTTTTCCTCTGAGTTTTTCTCCTCAGCGACCTCTGCGTTCAAAGTCAGGCTGATCGCCCCATCACTTCGGCTCCGGAGCCGGCATCCCATCCAGCACGGCCTGCAACGCCGTCCGAGCAGCAGCTGACTCTGGCCAATCGTACTGAGCGGGGATCGGACGTTGCTCGGTCAAATCTCGCGGGATGTGATACAGCTTGCCATCGCCGTACAGCTTGAACTGTTTGTCCCGCGCGAAGCGTTCCATCCGGAACTTGTCCTTGTCCCAGCCTGGTCGAGGATCGTAATGACAGAACACCCATTCACGAGGCGTTCCGGCTTGACCCATGAGCTGCGGGAAAAAACTTCGTCCGTCCAGCTTTACCTTATCGGGAACCGGCTTACTCGCCGCTTCCAGAATTGTCGGCAGGAAATCTGTTGAATCGACCAGGTTCTCATTGATTCCCGCTTTGATCCGTCCCGGCCAGCGAGCAATCAGCGGAACGTGAGTCCCCGCGTTTGTCGTCGCTCCTTTTCCTCCGACGACTTCGCCAAACGTAGTCTGTGAGACCACTCGCCGGTCCGTGCCGTTGTCTCCGTAAAACAGGATGAGCGTATTTTCTTTCAGGCCGAGTTCGTCGACGGAATCAATCACTCGCCCAACGACTTCGTCCATGTAGGCGACCATGTCCGGGAAGTACTTCGTATCGCCACCCGTTGTCCCGAGCGGTGGGTGCATTTTCTCTTCGATGCCCCAGTCTTCGCTGTGAGGCGTCGGCACGAACGGCCAGTGTGGCAGCGTCATCGGGTAATAAACAAAGAACGGTTCAGCGTCGTTACGGTGACGATTCATGAAGTCGTGAATGAACTCGACCCAGATGTCCTCACCGTATTTCCCTTTGGTATCGGTGCGAAACTTTCCGTTCTGAAAGATCACCGGATCGGCATACCGAGGCCCCTTGTCTTCGGTGTGAGCCGTGTGCCACAGCGAGTACTCGTCAAAGCCTGCGTCCTGGACTTTCATCCCTTTGTCACGTCGCAACTCTGAGCCGGGATAGTCGGGCGGGTCGTAACTTTGAAGTTGCCACTTGCCGGCGATACACGTGTTGTAGCCAGCGTCTTTCATCCAGTGCCCAAACGTCTTTGCTTTGGGATCCAGACACCCGAAGTACAACCAGTTGCGATTGTTGTAGAGCCCCGTCATCAGCTGAATTCGAGTGTTCGTACACAGCGGCTGAGCGTACGCCTGAGTAAACCGCTGCCCTTCCGCCGCCATTTGATCCAGCCTCGGAGTCCGATAACTCGTCCCCCCATAACAATTCAGCCCTTCCACCCCGATATCGTCCGCCATGATCACAATGACGTTGGGACGTTTCGCTGATTCTCCAGCAGAAGCCGCTGAATCATTTAAAGACTGAAGACAAACCGACACGCCTGTCAGCACTGTGAAGGCGATCGAGACTGATGAGTGACCGACGAGTGGATGAAACATTCAGAGTCCCTGTTTGCTTGTGCCGTCCTGATTATTGCTTCTGAAATGTGCCGCCCCGATGCCAGACGCCAAGCCTCGGTTCGCTACTTCACCTTCTTCGTATTCTTTCTTCGAGGCGGAGCCGGCTTTGGTGGTTCAACGTTGTCGTCCGGTTGGTTCCAGAGGCGGTAGGGGTCGTTGAGGCGGCGCATTTCGGCGAGGAGCAAGGCTTCCATTTCGGCGAGCTTCGTTGTGTGAGCCGGGTTGCTGGCGAGGTTTGTTTCCATCGGTGATTGGCGGTTGTGCTCGGCGAGGAACTCGTGCGGGTTTTCGGCGAGGTTGAAGAGTTGCGTCTCGCGGACCTGGCCGTCCATCACGTCGTACTTGATCAGCTTCCAGTCGCCTTTTCGGACACAGCGCATGCCTGGCTTCGTGCCGCCGCTGTAAGTTCCGTAAAGCGTGTCTCGAACGGTTTCCTGCTTGCCTTCGAGGACCGGCTTGAAGCTGATGCCTTCGCTGGACGACGGAGCGTCGACGCCAGCGAGATCGCAGATGGTCGACAGCGAGTCGAGCAGATAGACATTCCCGGTGGCTCGCGTGCCAGCTTTGATTCCGGGGCCTTTCACGATGTAAGGCACTCGCCATGTATGCTGGTAAAGATTCTGCTTGCCTTGCAGACCGTGACGACCGATCGCCATCCCGTGGTCGGCGGTATAGACGATATACGTGTTGTCGAGTTCGCCCATCTCTTCGAGTTGTTTCAGAACTCGACCAACCTGGATATCGATATTTTCGCTACAGGCGAATTCGCGACCGAGTTCATTGCGAATGGTTCTCTCATCGCGTTTTTCCCACACGCCGCTGACAGAGACTTCATCTCGCAGGCCCGGATGGCCGTGGTGGAAAGGGTGCTCCGGCAGATAGTTCACAGGCAACGCCGGCTGCTTCGGATTGGCCGGCGGAAGATTCTGTTTGTCCTTGTGATTGATGGCTCCGTACTTCTTGAGCAGTTCTGGCGTGCCATCCCGCGTGTCGTGAGGATGCGAAAATCCAAAGTAGATCAGAAACGGCTTCTCGTCTTTGCTGGTCTTTCGATCGTTCAGATAGTTCGTGACCTGATCGCCGTGCCAGACACTGCCGGTTTCGTCAGTCCCGCCTCGTTTTGTGGCGTCGTGGCGAACCGTGAACTGCTTGTTGGCTCCCTCATAGCTGTTCCCTTTTTTACAGGTTCGCATCGTCGAGTAGCCAGCCTTGTTAAAGACCGCACCCATCGTGGACTGCTCAAGATTCGGTGGACACAACCCTGCTTCGATCGCGCCTCTCCAGTTGGGGAGATGCCATACCGTGCGACCGCACATCACCATGTGACGGGAAGGCGTGCAGACCGCTCCGCTGAAAGATCCCATCTGGTAAGCCCCGTCCAGAACCATTCCTTCGGCAGCCAGCCGATCGATGTTCGGCGTCTCCAGTTCGGAATCCGGGTTGTAAATCTTCAGGTCAAACGGCGATTGATCGTCGACGATAATGAACAGGATATTCGGTCGTGTGTCAGCTGCCTTGACCGATTGAGCGAGCTGACCTGCAAAAAGCAGCAACGCTATTGTGGCCACAGCAATTCGAATTTGACGGTTCATCAACATTGGTCACGTCTTTCTTCAGCTGACGGTTTCACAGTTGTAAAATCCTGAGCCCGGATCGGACAAAACGTTACACGATTCCGTGCCGGGGTTCACTTCTTGCCTTCGGCTCGGCGAGCACGAAAGAATTCCTGCAGGATGGCTCGGCAGTCGTGCTCCATCACTCCGCCAAGAACCGTACAGCGATGATTCAGCCGATCGTCGTCCGTGATGTTGTAAAGCGTGTGGCACGCTCCACCTTTCGGGTCAGGCGTTCCATAAATCACCGTTGGTATCCGAGCCTGCACGATCGCGCCGGCACACATCGGGCACGGTTCGAGTGTCACAATCAGCATGCAGTCTGTCAGTCGCCATGACCCCAGAGACTGCGCAGCCTGAGTGATGGCAATGATCTCGGCATGAGCGGTTGGATCCTGCAGTGTTTCTCGCTGGTTGTAACCCGTCCCGATGATCGAATCGCCGTGAACAATCACCGCGCCGACGGGAACTTCACCGAGTTCAAACGCCGTGGCCGCCTCATCCAGAGAGCGGCGCATCCATTGTTCGTAAGGCTGCAGCGGGTTGTCGGCAAAGATCACGGACGTCGCTTTCAAACGGAACACAGCGGCCAGCAGCGTGCGATGCAGACAGGTTACGGTCTGAAGATTGCGGCCTGCAAAAAACGTCGCAGCATCGTAACGGCATCAGCCTTACGGAGCGACAAAGCCCTCAACGTGCCAATTGACGAATGCTTCGTCGAGGATGTCATTCCCGGTGTCGATAATCGTGTCCACGCCGCCGCCGGTTGCCAGAGAATCCTGCTCGATACCGCCGTCGAGCAGGTCGTCATCAGCGCCGCCCACCAGCAGATCGCTTTCAGTACCGCCAACGAGCTGGTCGTTTCCTTCGCCACCGTCGAGCGTATCCGAGCCGGAATCGCCAAACAGAAAATCGTTACCGGAGTTGCCAATCACGACGTCATTGCCCGCACCTCCGAAAAGTAAATCGCTGCTCCCTCCCCCAACGAGCCGATCGTTGCCATCGCCACCATCGATTGTGTCTCCATCACCATTACCATTCAGAACGTCGTTCCCGGTGTGGCCATTGATAATGTCGGCACCCGCTCCACCTTCGATGGTGTCATCGCCGCCCCGTCCCTGCAGCGTGTCGGCTCCTTCATTACCGACAAGGCTGTCCGCACCTTCTCCACCATCAATGGTTTCGTCGCCGAGACCACCAATAATTGTGTCGTTGCCCGCTCCGCCAAACGCCGAGTTCGCGTTGATCGATGTTCCGATTGCAACCACGGGCGACCGAGGAAGCGCGATCATGTCATCACCACTTCCACCGTCAATGGTGAATCCGATGAAGCCATCGACCGCCGCAGAAGCATCGATCGTGTCCTGTCCGTCACCGCCGCTGATTGTGAATTCAAAATTGTTCAGCTCATAAGTGGGATAATCACTGGCGAAGGCGACGAGTGCATCGGTCGTAATACGATCGTTGCCCTGTCGACCATCGATCGTCGCTCGCTCGAATCGGCTGACGTTGAGGATTCTCGCCTCAATTTCCACCTGCAACGACTGTTCAACCGCCGACAACTTAATGACATCTGCGCCGGTCGAACCGGTAATCTGAATTTCATCTACTCCGAGATCTCCGTCAAAGATGTCGCTGTCATGCCCTGACTGCCACGCCGCGATGTCATTCCCTACTCCGCCAGAAATCTGATCGACTCCTTCACGACCACGCAACAGATCATCGCCGGCTTCGCCGTTGAGAGTGTCGTTCCCAAAGTCACCGATCAGCTCATCATCGCCGTCGCCTCCGGAAATAAGATCGTCGCCCGATTCACCGTTGAGATGATCATTCCCCGTGCCACCGATCAGTGTGTCGTTGCCCGGCCCGCCGAAGATGGAATCCGCTTCCTCAGCCGTGACAATGCGAGCAGACTCAGCAGACTGCGGAACAAAAACATATGCCGGCATGCCTCCAACCTGAGCTGTCGTCTCTACCTTTCGGCCCGTGCCGTTGATGATTCCGTTGATGACGCGAATATCGCCCGCTGTTCGTGACCAGGGGGTTGTTCCAACGTTTGCCAGAACGTTGCTGTAAACTTCGCTCACCGGCAGGACATTCATGGCGGCCAGCGCGTCGACCATCCATTGCTGCGGCGGCGTGTTGACTTCCGGGTCGTAGACGCCATCAGCGGTCAAGCCGCGAATCGAACCAACTCCGGCCTTGTACGAAACGTTCCAGTCGTAGGCTTCGGAGTTGTTGAAGTCGACGGGGTCAGTAAACAACGGAGTGGTCCGACCGGGATTCGGCACCATGACCCGATCCGCATTCTGAAAGAAATTGTCCGACAGAAAGATCTCAGTGCCGGATCCGACGTCAGGTTGAGCCTCAAGAAATGCAATATGGCCCTGCGAATCGGGGCCCGGGATGACGAGGTTCCCGACGGCAGCGACTTTCGCGCCATCGCCAACGATGACCGTACGGCTCAACGGGTTATAGATGATGTTGTTGACCATCAGGCCACCAGTGTGGCCAGACAACTCCGTCCCAAATGCGAACTTCGGCGCTCGCTTTCGAGGACTCGCGAATACGGAATTGATGATAGTGACTTCCGTGGCGCCAGCACCGGCGAGCAAACCATGCGCGTGGTTGTCTTTATCGAGCGGCTCGGCAAACAGTACGCGGTCAAAAGTAACACGGCGCGAACCGCCCCAAATATCTGCCAGCTCATCCTGAGACCAGAACAGCGACACGTTCTGAATCAGGACATCTTCCGAAGCCTGAATGGTCAGCGTGTCTCGCTGCCCACGATTGTCGACGCCGACAACATCATCGCCCTGCGCCAGCGTGATGTGCTTAATGGTGACGTTCGATGCGTTCTGAATCAGAATTCTGGCGCCAACAATCGAAATCCCCGGCGACGGAGCCGTGCTGCCATCAATGGTGATGTTGGATTTCGCCAGAATGATCTCGTAGTCAGGACGCGCTGCTGACGTGCTGCGCAAATCAATAATCCCGCCAACGTCAAACACGATGTGCCGATTGCCCTGCGAAAGCGCATCGGTCAATGAACCAGGGCCATCGGGTGCCAGCGTCGTGACACGAACCACTTCCTGTTGCGACGTCGCCATACTTCGAATCAGGTCGTCGCCGTTTCCGCCGTCCAGCACGTCCCGGTCGCCGCCACCGACAATAGTATCGTTTCCATCACCTCCAGAGACAGAATCGTCACCGACGCCGCCGTCCAGGTCGTCTGCTCCATCCCCCCCCCGGATGGTGTCGCTTCCCAGTCCGCCGGAGATGTGATCATCGCCGTCGCCGCCATCGAGAGTGTCTCCGATTCCGCTGTCGCCGCTTAATACATCGTCCCCATCGTTACCAATCAGAAGATCACTGCCAGTATTGCCATTCAAAGTGTCGTTGCCGGAGCCCCCGATCAAGGTGTCAGCCCCGGGCCCACCCATTGCATCTGCCGGGATGGGCGTCCGGTTTTCGAAGTAATCAAGCCCACCTTTTCCCAGAAACAACAATGACCGGACAGACTCAAGCGGAAATACGGATGCTTCCCGGTTATGCGTCACCTGGATCTGGGACTCGCCAACCAACTCAACGAGGACGTTGTCAGCGAAATTGGAGCTGCCGATCCATAGCAGGCCAGACTCCGGATAGAGGGTCGCTGCAAGCAGCGTGCGAGACTCAAGAACCTCGGCTCGGATATGCCATCTCGCACCGGATTGTAAAGAGAACCGACTTTCGCGACGCCGACGTGGCGATCGTATGGAGCGTCGGTTCGGCCCGCAAAACAGAAACATCGGGACGACAACCTCTCACGTCTGAAGGATTCGCATCCAAACTGGAAGATGCGCGCGAGCCTCCCGCCCGTCGTGAATCAGGACGTCCATCCCTGCCACTTCAATATCTTGATTTTCAAACAATCAATTGTTGCGGTGTGGCCGCCGCATTTCTCTAAAGCACTTTCAGAATTCGTTTTCAAAGTTCTGCAGAATGGCCGCATAGAAAACAATGGCTATTCCGGGAACCAGCTCCTGCATAGAAACCATGAAAATGGTCTAACGTAACAACCGACCGCTCTTACGCCAGTGAGACTGCCTGCTGCCAGCATCGTTATCGACGATGGCAGACAGAGCGAAGCAGTTTGAGGTCGTGCGGTAATCGCCGGCAAGCGCATCCCAAAACCGACGAAACACGCAGAGTAAGTATCAACTCTGAATATCGCATACTCAACGAGCACCTTCAGCTCATCCCGTCGGATTGAGAAATGGATCCGGTTTGTCACGTTGAAAACGTCCAGAGAGCGCAACGGGCACATCAATGGATAAACAGAATCTAGACCCGATTTGCACCACGAAGATGGAATTCATGCCGGAGCTGTCAAACAGGCAACGGCACGTGAGTCGTCAGTCGCAGAGGCAGGACAACCGGACCTGATCACCCATCAGAATCAGCGTCGACCAGCATGAATGTTGCAGAAAAACAACATTGCAAGGTCCATCCTCGCTCCAACCATCGGTCACGTATCGTCTACTTGTTGCGGCCTGTCGAGAGATCGTAGGTCGCGCGCTGGATCCGGGATTGGCGACCTGACAGCGTCTTGAGCTGTTGAAGTAATTCCGGTTCCCCGGCCTGCTCGCCCTCGATCATTCGACCAAGCTGCCGAGTCCGGCGGTTAATTCGCAGCTGCAGCGACCTCAGCATCTTCAACTCGGATAACGCGTCGACGAGAGGCTTGTCCTGAGGTTGCCCTTGTTGTTGCTCGCCCTGCTGCTGTTCCTCGTCGTTCTTCTTTTCCATTTCCTTCTGCAGGGCATCGACCATTTCTTCGATGGCTTCGATCACCGCTTGCTCAAGCGTTTGCGTTAGCTCACCTGCCTTGCCCTGATCAAGCAGTTGCACGACCGAAGCGGCATCTTCTCGAATCGCTTCGACGGCTTCGGGAAACGCGACGGACGAGCCTTCCTCGCGCAGCACGACCAGCGCCTTGTCGACTTCCTGGACAATTTCTTCTTCCTGCGTCGCGAGCTGCCTGCCGCGAGCAGTTATATCGGCATCTTTGCCTTCCGCTTCGCCGTCGAGCCGAACTGTTTCCTGGTAGACGAGCAGCTGCATACTGAGCATCTTGCGAAAACGCGATTCCAGCGACGCCAGCGTCAGACTTTTCTCTTCCTCACGAAGCTGCCGCAGAATTTCTTCGAGCTTCTCCTTCGCTTCAAGCAACTGCCGGATCGCTTCGTCCTGATGCTTCGACGCTTTGGTTCGATCCTTCTTCTCCCTCAGTTCCTGAATCGCCTTTTCCATTTCCTGGCGAGCTTCTTCCAGATCTTCCCGCCCCGGCGTCTTCTGCTGATTCTGCTGTTCGTTCGGCTGACCATCCTGAGGCTGGCCGCTCGGCTTCTGGCCATCCTCTGATTTCTGGCCATCCTGAGGATCTCCGTCTTGGGAATCCCCTTCTGACGGCTCGCCCTGTTTGGGTTGTCCGTCTTTGGGATCGCCGTCTTTGGGATCGCCATTTTTTGAGCCGTTTTTACCCGGTTCGTTCGGATCGGAATTCCCATCCTTTGGCGTCGACGGTTCTTTGCTGTCACCATCATTGCCCGACGGCTTCTCTGAGTTCTTATCGTCCTTCTGATCAGTCGCTGGATTACCGGACTCGCGCTCCGCCTGTTTCTCCACGTCCTGCTGTTTCACGTTGTCAATCAGTTTGCCCGCGTCTTTCGACACGTCTTCCTGATCATTCGCCGATTTATTTGGATCGGCTCCCCGCTCCGTGTTGGCTCGAACGTCCTTCTCTTTGCCGATCAGCTTGTTGACGTTCTTGAGGATTTCCTGAACCCGCGCGCGTTCTGCTTCGATTTCGCTGATACGGTTTTCGCTCTGAAGCAGATCGAGCAATGACACCAGACTCGCAACAAGCTCTTCCTGACGCTGGATCGAGTCGCCGTACTGAGGAGTCTTACCCGCCAGCAGCTCCTGAATGATCCGCATCTGCCCGATCACTCGCTCCTGCTGACTCTTGCTGTGAGTTCGAAACAGCAGCTCCGCGCGTTCCGGATCAGCCTTGCGCAGCTGCTCGGCCATCTGCACCAGCTCTTTTTCAAACCGATCAAAACGACTGAGCACCGCTTGTTGTCCAATGTCCAGAGGCAGCTCTTTCTCTGGAGTTGCGGCGTTTTCAGTCGAAGCATCCTGAGAGGACACAGTCGAACAGACCCCGAACAGGCACGCCAGAATTCCCACAAACAGACGAACGTTTCTTGAACAACAACGCATGGCTCAACTCCAACCGTCAGTGGGGTGGGCACCGCCCACCACGAATATCTCTGACAGGGGGGCAGCGCCCACCCTGCTCTCTTGATTCATGATTCAATTTCGGAGTCCGGCAACGAGAGCAACGCCAGTTCAGGCTCTGCCCTTTTATTTATTGAAAGCCGAACGCGCTGGCGTCAGCTCACAAACGAATGAATTTTCAATTACGGGACAGAGTCTACTGCAACGACTCCAGCAGCAGCTTTCTTTTTCGTTCTTTCTTCGTCTGTTCCAGAAGTTGCTGCTGCTGTTCGAGGATCAGTTTCAACTCTTCGACTGCCTTCTGAAACTCTTTCAGCTTCTCCATTTCAGTCAGCACGCGTTCCATGCGAGTAATCATGCCGCGCAGCATCTCGACACTCTGATCGATCGCCTGCGTCGCGTCATTGCCTCGCTCGTTGGTCAGGCGGAACACGCCCAGTGCTTCGTCTACGGCAGGAAAATCTGTCGTATTGATCAACCCGAGCGGCTTCACAATACGGTCGTCAATTCGCTCCAGAGTCTGTGGCGTGTGCAGACCGTTGTTGACCAGCTCTTCACGAATGTCTCGAAATGAAAGCTCGACCGATGCCGTTTCGTTGGCGTTCTTTCGAACGGCGTGCAACGACCGCTCGGCACATGCCGTTACCGCAAGTTCGATTTCCCGAATCCGTTTGGCTTTGTCGGCGGCTTCCGACTCTTCGTTGTCAGCGAGCAAGCGCTTCTTCGCATCCAGCCGGGATCGATGCAGAATCAAGTCCTGCTGAGTCTGCTTTGTTTCGGTGATCACTCTTTCAAACTGCGATCGAAGATTCAGTTCCCTCTGATAAAGCACGGACTGCAACTCCTCGTTGCTGACGACCTTGAAAGCGTATCGTTCACCTCGCGAACGATGTGGCCCGTTCAGATTGTCCTCGTCCGTGGCGACGACGCTGAGCACCAGCTTCTGGCCGAGAGAAAGATCCAGCGAAAGAACATCAAATCTTTCGAACCCTTCTCTGTCGTTTCGCTTCAGCTCAAACTCACGACGGATGCTGCCGTCCAGGTAGGGAGTTAATGAGTTTTCGAAGGGGCGAACGTTTACTTCTTCGACATCATCCACCTTGAATTCAAACTGAGCACTCGCCAGCCCGTAATCATCGACCAGCCGCCCCAGCACAGGGATGGAAGCCTTGCGAGTAATCGACGTTCCGATTCCGCGCAGGCTCGTCTCGATGACCGGTGGCTCGTCAACGATCCCGCCGACCTGGATGCGCGACGGTTCGGCGGTGAGAATTCTATCTGCGTCTTCCAGGTAGATTCTCAGGTTCGTGTCAGGTGCCAGGACAAACGGCTTGCCGACTTCCGTCATCATCGAATCGGCACGTGATCGAGCGGCGTCTGATTCGTACGAAGTCAGAACAAAGGGAACTGAAATCTGTGTTCCACCATTGCTGACCCACTTCGAGAACTCTTGCGGCGGAATGTCGCGATTTTCCAGAACCTCGTCTTCGTCGCTGCGGTGAACGAGCCGCGCAGACGAGCCGGCGTCATCTTCTGAACGTCCGAACGTCAACTCGTAACCGCCAAACTGCATCCTCACCTGAGTCAGCGGCTTGTTGGACTTTGCGTTGAGAAGAAATTCGGTTTCGTTCGGAAGCTCGACCTGTGTCCCTCGAACGGGAACGACATCGCGGAGCGGCTTTTCAACCGTCGACTCGGGACTCCCCATCCGCGTGTAGGCAGGATAAAAACAGGCCAGTTCGACCTGCTCTAACTGGGGCGGTTCGACAATCTGCACCCGGTAGGGAGTGCGGTTCACGAAGTCGCCGCCGTAAACGTAAAACTCGACATCGTCCAGCAAAGCCGCGAGCGAATGCCGAAATGTGTTGTCGCCAACTCGCGAACACAGCACAGTGCCCTGGCCGCGACCATTGGCCAGCCGATATTTCAGCTGAACTCGCTCAGGAGCCTTCCGCCCTTCTTCGACATCGATCTGAAGCGTGAGATCCGCACCGCGAGCGTGCTTGTAAGACTGGCCGCTGAACTCGCGAATGGTATCTCCCGGTTGTGCGATGACTCGGATAATGAGCCCCGTTTCGCGGCTCCAGTATTCCGGATTCAAGTCGACAAAACTGTTCTTCCAGGTTTGCAACGTCGAGTTGCTGGCAACCGCCAGACCACCGATCGAGGCGATGGCGACCGCCGCCGCAACGATCGCTCGCTGCAGAGGCTTGCGGTCGAACACGCTCGCCAGATCTAATTGCCGAGTCGCCTTCACGGCATCATCGATTGTTCGGCCTGCCATCGCGACGGCCAGTTTTCCCTGGTCCGCCAGTCCGGTTTCAGCCAGCTCAACGGCTGTGACAAGCCTGTCGTCCAGCTCAGGAAACCGACGTTCCAGCACGAGTGCAAGCGCCTTGGTTCGATAACTCCGCAACAACCGCAGCCCAATCCAGGACAACAGCAGAAAGGCGACCAGTCCAACGACAACCACATCGAACCCAGCCCGAAACCACCGCGGCAGCTCCAGTCGACTGATCTGAAACCAGGCGTGATCCACAGCAAGACTCAGCCAGAAAAGTCCACCCAGCACCGCAAGAATCAATGCGGTTCCTTCGAGAAAAACATACCGACGAATCCGCCCGCGCAACTGCGTCAGAATGTTCTGAAGTTCCGGGTTGAGGCGAGCTGGAGTTTGCATTGGTGAAATTTCGGAACGCAGAGGGAACAGAGGACTCGCAGAGAAACGGGTGATCAACCTTCGCAACAATTGTTGACGATTCGGTGGATGCCGTCTTTGAGCACTTCTGTGTGAAAGTTCAAAAACAGGCCAAATTCGAGTTCAGCCAGCCGAAGGCATGACAGCAATTGAGCACAGTCGACAGGCGGGATCGATTCTTTGGCCTTCACTTCGACAATTACGCGATCTTCAACCAGTAGATCGAGCCGGTATCCGCATTCAAGATGAGCATCGCTACCGATCAGGGGGATCGGCATTTGTGAGACAACGCTAAAACCAGCAGCCTGCAGTTTATACATCAGGCAAGCTTCGTAAGCCGATTCGAGTATGACTCGACCAAGTCGCCGATGCACAGTCATCGCACATCCAATAATCGCTTCTGTCAATGTATTTACCGACGTCATCGCGGCTCCGCTTTAGTTCTACGTTAAGCTCTCAGCGCCTCCTCTGCTCGCTCTGCGTTCCGCAGTCTTGAACTCCTAAGCCAGTTTCAACAGTTTCCGGGTCAGCCACTCGATCGAGAGCAGGCCGATCAGCAGGTACATCAGCCACTCCCGGTCCCACAGCGTCTTGAGTTGCTGGTCGATCTGAAATTCTTCGCCTCGATTGGGGAGCCGTTTGGGAACTTCTTCCGCTGCTTCACTCAGTGGGAAGTACGCTCCGCCAGTATCTTCGGCAATGAGTCTCAACAGTTGGGCGTTTTGCCTGGCGTTGTCAGTTTCGAGGTTGGGCAGGATCACATCGATCTTCTCAGACAGCTGATCGCCGGACTGCGGAATCGGAATGTCAATTCTCCAGACGCCGGGCGCGCTGACTCGGAAGCTGCCGACAAACTGCCCGGCGCGGTTTGAGTCCCTTTGCAGGCGAACGGGCGGAATCATCGGTCGACCATCGGGGTCGAAAATCTCGGCGCGAACTGAGTCGGCCACTAACGGTTCAAACTGTGGATCGGTCAGTTGAGCTCGAACCCGCACGGTCTGACCGAGGACAAACTGGTTCCGCTCAAGCAGCAGCGTTCCGCGGTTGTTGCCTCGTTTCAGCCGAGCCTGACCGGCTTCCCGAATCGACTTCGTCCAGAAGCGGTCGTAGTAGACTTCGTCGATCGACCGCATTCGCCACATTTCCGGACTGCCGAGATAAATGACTCGACCGGCTCCGTAATACTGTGAAGCCAGCAGCACCGGCAGTCCGCTGGCACTTTGAGTTCGGGGGTCGGAAAAGTAGGCATAGACCGTCGCCCCGGCCTTCGCACCGCTGGTTGGATAAGCGGAATAGACGCCCTGGAACTCTTTCCAGACTTCCGCCGAAGAAACCTGCTCGTCCGTGATCTGAAGAAATCCTGCTTCGCGGCCTTCTCGAGTGAACTCAAACGGCCACGACTGAATCACCGTGCGGGAGCCTCCACTGTCAGTGACAAATCGATTCAGCACGACCGGGTACAACTCTCGGATCTTTTCCAGCCTGGCGTCACTGGCAACGCTCGCCGAGTAAACGTCTCCGGCCACCACAACCAGTCCACCAGCCTGTGCGAAGACCCATTCGCTGACCAGGTTAACCTGCTCGGGACTCAGTCGATTCCAATCGGGGTCAAAGCCAACAATCACGTCGTAGTCGAACAATTCTTCTTTCGATTCCGGAAACGACGTCAGAATCTTATTCGCTTCCTGGCTGACCGCACCCGCCGCGTCCGCCGTCTGCAACCACACATCGGTCTGAATGGCCGAATGCCGATACAACATGTTTCTAACAAACTGATAATCCCGCATGGGGCCGCCAGCGATCACCAGCACTCGCGTTTTTCGATCGACGACGCTGATCGACTTACGACGTTCGTTGTCGCCTTCGCTCAGTTCAACAATCTTCTGATCCGAGCGGACTCGAACGAAGTACTCCCACACGCCAGCTACGTTTTCAAGCTGCTCGAACGAAACTCGAACCGGCAGTCCATCGTCGGCAAGAACGATCTCTTTAGTTCCCAGTTTGCTTGCGTCACCTTCCGATTCTTCTGGCCGACCAAGCAGTTCCACAACGGCGTTCTGGCCGGCAAGTCCCTGGGCCTGGACAAAAGCTGCGATTTCAAATGCATCGCCAACGTGCACGTCGCTCGGAGCCTGAACGCTGGCAATCTGAATATTGACGGGCTGCCGAGTACTGCCGACACCAACCGTGATCAGCCGAGCCTTCAGCTCCTTCGCCGCCTCCACAGCCTTGTCGGGATCGATCCCCGAATTTGACGCCCCGTCAGTCACAACGACGATGCCGGACAACGAATTTCCGCTGATCGAACGGATCAGTTCGAGCAGCGATTCGCCCAGCCGAGTCTCCAGGCCAACCGGGTCAACGATCTGATTCCAGTCGATCGTCTCTTCCGGAGATGCCGCTTTGCCACTTCCCGAAGGGGTCGCTGCCGATTTCACGATCGCCCTCGGATCCTCAGACCGCAGCGCCGCGTGAGGCCCGTTGAGAGCGGAATCAAAACTGTAAACGCTGACAGCGTGACTCCTCTGCAGCTCCTCAAGCAGGCCGGAGTTTCCGAGCAAGTCCGCAACAGCGTCTGCGCGGGTTCGCGTGTCGGCGGTAGTCGAAGCGTTTCCCGATTCCTCAGCCGAGTCGTTCGGCCCAACCTGGTTCTCGGGAAACTTCATCGACAACGAACGATCGATCAGCACGGCAACCTGCGAAGGGCGATATGCCAGTTTTTGCGTCCGCTCCTGAGGATTCAGAGCGACAGCGACAAGTCCAGCAAGAACCGACAACCTCAGAAGCACCAGGAAGTATCGCCAGAATCGATTGAGTTCAGCAGTGTCTCGCAGGTAGACGCGAACGCCCAGAATCAGTAGCAGCGACAACACGCCGAGACACACCATCCACTCAACCGGCGTCTCCGGAAGATCGTACTCGATCGCCCGAAACGCGCCGGTGGACTCAACGGCAAGCAGAGCAGATTGTGAAAGGAATAGAGCCACGAATTATCCATTGCAGCGAAGGTGCCAGCCAGGTCGTCCAGTCGGTTCTTCGCAGTCAGCTAATTGTTCGAACCAGCGGTTGCTACTTTGGGATGAAAACTCAACTTGCAGGCCAGCAACTGCTCGGCCAGGAGGATGACGAACAGGACGACAATTAGCCAGAAGCGGACTTCCTGACCGGCATCGCGGCCAGCAATCCAGGAGAATTCGCCCGGCTCATGAATCAGGATCTCAAGGTTGTCGCCAAGTTGCTTGCGTATAAGTTCGGTCGTCGCCAGCGACAGGTCGCTTTCTTCGACCGGCACGTTAAACGTGATCCAGCGTTCCACCGGTGTTTGATTCTGATCGAGCAAACGTACTCGATAGATGCCCGGCGTGTCGGTGTCCCGGTAGGTGGCCTGCAGCCGAACCGGCAACGCTGCTGCGGACGTGGCCGGGGCGTCTCCCGAACCACTCGCCGCAGCATTCGTGGGTGCGGCTTTCAATCTTGTTGGGCTGTCGGTGTCATTGGGGCCAAAGATTTCTATTTCTTCTAGAAACTCAGCCGGGTTCAGTGACAACTGAATCGGCTCGCCGGACTGACGCGTTTCCAGAATGCGGTCCCGGCGAGCGATGAACTTTTCGAGGTCCAGCATCGTCGGTACGAAACTCGGATAGCGCGCCCAGTTGTTCCAGGTCGGGGCACAGGTCGTCAGGCAGGTGAAGATCGTTCCTTCGCCGTACGACGTCGTAAATGCCAGCGGCTGCCGGTTAGTTAAACGTGCGATTGTCTGAACGTTGTCACCGCGTTGCTGATCGTCGAATTCCCAGTCTTCCGAAACGGGAAAATATTCGAAGACGCGCGTCAGCTCGGTAAACGGATTCTCCTGCCCCTGAAAAACGCCAAAGATCGGGTGCTCAGAAAACTCCGTGTCCGGTTCTGAGTCGCCGGACGACTGAGTCTGACTGGCGACGATGCCGATCTTCACGGGAAACAATCCAGCTCCGCCTTTGTAAAGTTCTGAGATGTAGAATGACGGACGAATCTCGTCGCCAAGAAACCACGCCAAGCCGCCTCCGGCTTTGACGTATTCTTCGAGCGGTGCCAGCGCGTCGGCGGGCAGGTCAGACACGTTCAGCATGAAGACACTTTGAAACTCGTCGATCGAACGTCGCCGTAAGTAATCGACCGTTTCCAATTGAGCGGAGTAACCGGTAATGCCTGGGTCGGCGGCCAGAGCGTCGACAAGGTATTCGCCGTCATCGTTCGCCGGGTTGCCTTCAATAATCAGGACCCGATTGACCGGTGATACTTCGACCGAGATATATCGAGCGTTGTCGGACAGCAGCGAATCCGGGCCAAGTCGCAGGTCGACTTTGTGGCGGCCGGGCGAGTCGAATGTCAGATCAAATTCCTGGTCGACAGCGACGCCGACCTCAATTCGGTCAAAATTGATGGTCAACGGCAGCTTTTGCCCGTCCTGAAAAATGTTGACGGGAACTTTTGTCGCGACCTGATCGCTGAAATTTTGAATCGACAGCGAAAATCGAACCGGCACACCCACGGAAGCAACCTGCAAATCTCCGGTCAAACTGGTAATGCCAAGATTCCCATTTCGACGTCCGACGGTTTTGACGAGGTTTATCGTCACGTCTGCCGAGTCGAGTTCTTTAACGATCTGAGCCAGCGACTGCTGCTCCTGCCAGTCCGGCTCGCGAAAGTCCGAGATGACGTGCAGATGTCGGATGGTAGCCCGGTCTTCCAGCAAAACGTTGCTGGCACCTTCGAGTCCTTTCGCAAGATCGAGCGTCTGGTGAGTGCATTTCTGATTTCGAAGCTTGCCGTCGAGCTCCACCAGAAATGTCTCGTCGACATCGCGTTGTGTGACCAGCGGCTGATCAGGGTTCGAAAGAGTCAACAGCGTGATTTTTTGAGTGCCGGGACGACGCGAACCTTCGGCAACGAGCTTTCGGACGATCTCCAATGACTCGTCCCACGCGGTCGACTCGCCGAGCTGGTCGCGCATCGAGCCACTGTCATCCAGTACGACAACATGGTGCGACTGTGCGCCCTGAAAAAGACTCAGCTCGCTGGGGTCGAGAACCAACCGGGAGATCAACGCGACGATCCCCAAAACGATCAGAATCCTCAGCAGCAGGAGCAGCAGTTGCTCAATCAGGATGCGGCGGCGATTGCGACGTTGACTCTGCAGTAGAAACTCCATCGCCGCAAACTGCACGCGGCGATAGCGCATTCGATTGATCAAATGGATAATGATCGGCGCAGCGACAAGAGCCGCGCCGCCAAGCACGAACGCTGGATTCAGAAAATGTGAGGAGATCCAGGTTTCCATTACCGTTTATTTTCAACCACGAAAGAAACGAACGACACGAAAACGCAAGACTGTCTGGCAGTTTTCTTTGGTGTCATTCGTATTTTCGTGGTCCATATTCTTTCTGATATCAATGGTGAGTTACTGGCGACCAGATTGCTGCATGCCGATGCGGTGGTTGAGGTAGTGGGCGAGGACGGCGTCGATGTGCTCGCTGGTGCGGATGGTCTGGTAGTCGATCCTGCCTCGAGAGCAGAAGCGGCGGAGTTCTTCCAAATAGTGGTTCATGGCTTCGAGGTAACCTTCGCGGAGTGATCGCGGGTCGCAAACCAGTTCGCCGGCTTCTTCCAGACCTTCGAAGCGTGTTGATCCTGAGTAATCGAAATCGAGTTCCGCGTCGTCGAGCACGTGAAACAGCAGAACGTCGTGCCCTCGGTAACGCAGCAGGTTGAGTCCTTTGAATAATCCTTCGCGAGGCACGAACAGGTCAGAAATCAGAACGATCAGTCCGCGGCGGGATTGTTGCTCAGCGACCTTCTGCAGGATTTCGAAGATGTCCGTTTTCTTAGCTGGCTTTTGAGAGTCAAGTGAGGCCAGCACGGCGTTGAGGTGTGTTGTCTTGCTGAGATGCGGCACCTGGCTGCGGATGGCCTCGTCGAAGGTGACGGCTCCGACGGCGTCCTGTTGCCGAAGCAGGAGGTAAGTCAGTGCGGCGGCGATGGTGCATCCGTAGTCGTATTTGGTGATCTCGCCCGATCCGAACTTCATCGATTCGCTCAGGTCGACCAGCAAAGTGGTGCGGAGATTGGTTTCCTCTTCGTACTGCTTAATGAAGTACTGATCGGTTTTCGACCAGACCTTCCAGTCGATGTGGCGGACGTCGTCTCCAGGCGCGTACTCCCGGTGCTGTACGAACTCGATCGACTGGCCGAAGTACGGGCTGCGGTGCAGACCGGATAAGAAACCTTCGACGATTCGACGAGCCCGGACCTCCAGACGGGAAATCCGTGAGATTTCCTCAGGCCGCAAAAATCTTCTGGAGCCTTGGGTCACTGGTCAGCTCGCCTTCCTTTGACGGAGTTTCTTTCACCAGTCGATCGATCACTTGGTCGGGAGAGATACCTTCGCTCTCAGCCGAAAAGTTGGTGACGATTCGATGTCGCAGCACAGGCCGAGCCAGGTGAGCGATGTCTTCAGTCGAAACGTGACTTCGTCCCTGAAGCAGCGCTCGGGCTTTGCCGCCGAGCAGTAAGAACTGAACCGCTCTCGGGCCCGCTCCCCAGCTCAGCCACTCGTTGACAAAATCCGGAGCACCCGGCTCGCCGATTCTTGTCTGACGAACCAGAGCGAGGGCGTAATCGACGACGTGATCAGTTACCGGAACCTGCCGGACCAGATTCTGCAGCTCGATAATTTCTTCGCCGGTGAGGACGGGTTTGATCGAGTCTGTCTGGATAGCCGTCGTGGCTTTGGCGATCTGCCTTTCTTCCGCGAAGCTCGGGTACTTCACGAAGACCTTGAACATGAACCGGTCCTGCTGGGCTTCGGGCAGCGAGTACGTGCCTTCCTGCTCGATCGGGTTCTGCGTGGCCAGCACAAAGAATGGATCACTCAGCGAGTGTCGCGACTGACCAACGGTGACCTGCCGTTCCTGCATGGCTTCCAGAAGAGCAGCCTGCGTCTTCGGAGGCGTGCGGTTGATTTCGTCGGCAAGGACCACGTTATGAAACAGCGGCCCCTGGATGAATCGAAACTCGCGTTCCCCGGTGTCGCGGTTTTCCTGCAGCACGTCGGTGCCGGTAATGTCTGCCGGCATGAGGTCCGGTGTGAACTGAATCCGGGCAAACGACATCGACAGGCAGCGGGCCAGCGTGCTGATCATCAACGTCTTGGCGAGACCCGGTACGCCTTCGAGCAGACAATGCCCTCGACTGAAAAGTGAAATGAGCAGGTGGTCGATCACTTCGTCCTGTCCGACGATGACCTGACTCATCTGCTCGCGTAGTTGGGTCCAGGCTTTGTTCAGCCGGTCAATCGATTCCTGCGTGACGCTGGCGTCTGACATGACACTCCTTCGACATTTCAATTCGCAGTCCAGCGTGGCTGGTCTGCCGCACTGGGCATTCCGAACAGGTTCGGTGAACGATGTAACGAATCCTTCACGTGTCGACGATGCGGATCACGGAAAGTACGTGACCTGCAAAATCAAGGAAAGCATCCTACTGGTTATCGGGTACTGCCGAGAAGCCAACCGAGCCGAGAAGAATGTCAGGGCGAAAGTTTCAGGCGCAGCATCGTGAAATCTATGAACCCTCGTTCTGAATCGTAGAACGGAGTGGATTCGCCAGTCTGAAATTCGTTCACTCATCAAAGCGTGAATCTGGCGGTGGGGAACTGGCAAACGAACCTCGTTACCTGCCCATCCAAACGACAATCACAACAAATTGGTCGAACTTCCGGAGCGCACCAACTTTGGGGGAACTTTGAGGCCAACCTGAACGTCGACGGTTTGTTAAGTGATAAAATTTCGGAAAAGTCAGTGAATTCCCCAATCACAACGGCCTACCGAACCGGGTACATTCGGTAGCGACAGCCCGCCGATTGGACTGCTCGGCTGGTCGATCCGTTTTTTGTCGTTGTCATCCAATCTGCTGGGGTCATACCGGCGACTGGATGACGACTGTCGACCCTGGCAGTTCAATCAAATGCAGATATTGCCGTCCGAATCGTCCCGGTGTGATGATTCCGGCCATGAATTAAGGAGCGACCCCGAGTGCTGATGTCCAGGTGGGCAGCCTTGATAAAGAATCGAATGAACCGACGGGTTCAACAGGGGCGTCGCGCGCAGCTCGACCAGACAGTCGTCAGTCCTCAGGCCGAAACCCTGCAAGCGCGAATTCTTCCGGCGATCACCTTTCAGTTTGACTATTCGCTCGACGCGACAGACTTCTTCGATCCGATCAACCACCCGGAACGACGGCAGGTTCTGGAGCAGGCGGGCAACGAACTGGGCAGCCGACTTCAGGATACGATCCTGGAAATCATCCCGCATAAGTTCAACGTCGCTGACACATGGACCGCGACCTTTGAAGATCCCGCAACCGGCGGCACGTTTAACGTCAATGATCTGATCGTTGGGGAAAACATCATCCGAGTCTATGTCGGTGCTCGCGATCTTGGCGGTTCGCTGGGCAGTGGCGGGCCGGGATTTGCCAGCAGCGTCACCGGGGTCCAGCAATGGGTCGACACGGTTCTCGGACGTGGCCAGGCGGGAGCACTCGGCCCCGACAATCAGCAGACGGACTTCGCTCCGTTTGGAGGGTCGATCGCGTTTGACGAATCAGCGAACTGGCATTTCGGCCTGTCGACGACCGGTCTGGATGCCGGTGAGTTCGATTTCTACTCAACCGCGATTCATGAACTGGCTCATGTCATCGGATTCGGAACAGTTCCGTCGTTTAACAACCTTGTGTCGGGGGGACTGTTTGTCGGTTCGTCTGCGATTCTTGAGTACGATGGTGCTGGCCCGGTGCCGCTCGAAGACCCTGGTCACTGGCGACAGAATCTGCAGGACAACGGCACAGAAGTGGCACTTGATCCAGACATCCCCGATGGCGTCCGAAAAAACCTTACGGCTCTCGACTATGCCGCGTTGAACGATCTGGGATGGCAGGTTGACGGCGGAAGCGCTTACCAGCCAACAATCATTCTGGCGAGCAACATGTCAAACTCGCTGATCATTCAGGACGACGGAATTGCCGGTAACGGAATGTCCGAGTATGTCCTGAACGGCGATCCCCCGGTCAGCTTCGCGACAGGAGCAGACGATCTACTTCTGGCTGGCGGCAGCGGCAACGATACCATCTCAATCAGGTCAATCGATTCGGCATTCACCGGTGAAATCCTCGTCGATGGTGGCGATGGCGACGACTTGCTGGACATCGACCACTCCGTTTCAGATGTCATCAGTTTCAATGGTCAGCTGGGCAACGACTCGCTGGCGTTGCAGGGCAGCCCGGTCAACAGCATCCTTCACAGCTTCACAAACGCCAGTGACGGTTCGGTACTTATCGCAGACGCCTCGAACACTTCCGTCTTCTATGCCGGCCTGGAACCAATCTTTGATTCAATTGTCGCGATGACTCGATTCTTCGAATTCGGCCCGACGTCCGACATCATCACGCTCGACGACGAAGGCATCCCCGGCAACGGAATCATGCGACTGTCGAGCGTTTCTTCCAGCGAAACCGTTCACTTCGTCAATGCGACCGGCACGATCATTATCGACGCTGGCGGAGGGGATGATTCAGTAACGATTCTCGCCATCGATTCCGGATTCACCGCCACAATTGATGTCCGTGGCGGTGCCGGAAACGACACCTTGAATGGCGCCGCTGCGACTCGTGGATTGAACCTGAATGGCAACGCCGGCAACGACACTCTGATCGGAGGATCCGGTAACGACATCCTGTTCGGAAATGGCGACGACGACCTGCTCAGAGGGCATACCGGGGACGACACATTAGTCGGCGGAGACGGTACGGACACGATTGAAGAATCCGGCGACACCAACTTTACGATCGGCGCTTCGTCATTGATCGGCGTTGGCATCGACCTGTTTTTTGAGATTGAGCAGGCATCGCTGACTGGCGGCGCATCGGCCAACACAATTGATGCAAGTCTGTTTGCAGGACCGGTCACGGTGTCCGCCGGAGCTGGTGACGACACCGTCATCGGGTCAGACAACGACGATCAGCTATTCGGCGACGAAGGTAACGACAGCCTGCTCGGCGGCCAGGGTAACGACATTGTTAACGGCGGTGCCGACGACGACGAAGTCTTTGGTGGCGAGGGTGACGATCTCGTACTCGGCGGAGCGGGCAGCGACACGATTGATGGCGAGAACGGCAACGACGATGTCCGTGGTCAGTCCGGCGATGACCAGCTGGTCGGCGGTCTGGGTGACGATACGATTGATGGCGGCGACGGTACGGACAAACTTATGGAATCGGGAAATGTCGACTTTACGTTGACGGACGTTTCACTCACTGGCGTCGGCACCGATCAGTTAGTCAACCTGGAACTGGCCGAGCTGAGCGGTGGTTTCCTCGCAAATCGGATCGACGCTTCGTCATTTTCCGGGAATACCATTCTCCGTGGGTTCAGCGGCGCTGACACATTGATTGGCGGTTCCGGAGACGACATCCTGATCGGCTACGCCGGTAACGACAGCCTGCTTGGAAATTCAGGAGACGACACGCTGCTTGGTTCAGCCGGAAGCGACACTCTGGATGGAGGAGCCGGCAACGATCGATTACGAGGTCAAGGCGGCTCGCGAGATGAGCTCTTCGGCGGTTCAGGCAACGATGAACTAAACGGCGGAGCTGGCAGCGACACCTTAAGTGGCGACGATGGCCAGGACACACTGTTCGGTGAGTCGGGCAACGATCTGCTCAACGGTGGCTCGGGCGATGACAGCCTGGATGGCGGTAATGGCTCAGACGTTCTTAACGGCGGCGATGATCAGGACACGCTCATCGGCGCTGCCGGCAACGACCAGCTCAACGGCGGAGCAGGCGATGACAGCCTGCTGGGTGAGGCTGGGGCCGACACACTCGATGGGGGAGACGACGACGACACACTTGTCGGCGGCGATGACGACGACGTTCTGTTCGGCCAGTCCGGAAACGACGGTCTGGACGGCGGAGCCGGAAACGACATCGTAAACGGCGGAGCCGGAAACGACGTCCTGTTTGGTGGCTCGGGCAACGACAGCCTCTACGGCGGATCCGGCAACGACCTCGCAATCGGAATGTCGGGCGTCGACGTTGTTAAAGGTCAAAGTGGCTCCGACATTCTGGCAGGCGGTAGCGGTACAGGCGCTGACACCGGCGACGTTGTTGACGGCGAGCCTGACGAGATCGATGAGATTTTCTCGATCACGCTGCCGACCTGGGTTGAGTCTGCCCTCTGACGCAACGCGTTAACGCGCCCCACGGTCGTGCGAAAATGGCTGACCGACTACTGCCGGCGCGGTGACGCTGAGCGAACACGCCCGTGCCGAACTCTGTGCTGGCCGCTGGCAATCGAGTAGAACTGTCAGAGCTCAGAGAAACGTCCGCGAGAAGCATCGTGACGCCGAGCGCCGCCGGAAACGGTGCGAGTGCCAGATCGCTTAACCCCACGAGCTTTGAAGCCGTAACGCAGCTGCGTTCTTAACGCCTGACAGGAAAATTACAGGACAGGAAGATGACAGGCTCTTAAGACTGTGTATTGAAAGATCCCAATGATGCTGCGACTCGAAATGTTTCTGCTTGCTTCGCTGGTGATCGCCAGTACCGTCTCACAGATTGTTGCTCAGAGTGCTGCGACACGCGACTCGCGCGGGCTGGTTGCGTTGTACGACTTTGCTGAAGGCAGCGGCACCACGGTGCATGATCGTTCTGGAGTGGGACAGGCGGTTGATCTCACCATCGACAAGGCATCGAACGTGAGCTGGTCGGACGACGGGCTGACCGTCAAGGACTCGGCGAAGATCGTGTCCACTCAGCCAGCTCGAAAGATCATCGACGCCGTTCGTCGATCAAATGCCATCACCATTGAAGCATGGCTGAGACCTGCAAAGACCACGCAATCCGGCCCAGCTCGCATCGTGTCAATTTCGCAGGACACCAGCGGGCGAAACGTAACGCTCGGGCAGGACGGCGACATCTTTGATGTGCGACTGCGCACAACCCGAACCAGCACCAACGGCATTCCGTCAACAGGGTCGCCGAAGAAGTCTCTGCAGACGCGTCTAACCCACGTTGTCTACACACGGGATACTGCCGGTTCGACAACGATTTATCTGGACGGAAAACAAGTCACGCGAGGCAAGGCGGCGGGCAACGCGGCGAACTGGGATACGAGCCAGCGGCTGTCTCTGGCCAACGAAGTCACTGGTGATCGGCCGTGGCTCGGTGAACTGCACCTTGTCGCCATCTTCGACCGGGCTCTGTCGGCGAGTGACGTGGAGCAGAATTTCGTCGCTGGCAACAGAGCCGGTTCGAAGTCTGCTGAAGAACGTGCTGCCGAGATGCGACTCGCCTCGCAAACGAAACTGTTTAATACGCGGATCGCTCCGTTGTTCGCCGAACACTGCATCGAGTGTCACGATCCGGCTGTTCATAAGGGAGGGCTGGACCTGTCCCGCAGAACAGAAGCGATGGCCGGTGGCGAGAGTGGCAGGGTCATCACTCCCGGCAAAGCCGCCGACAGTCTGTTGTGGGAATCCGTGGCGACCAGCGAGATGCCGAAGAGTCGTCCGCCGCTGTCCTCCGAAGAAAAGTCGGTTCTTAAAGAATGGCTGGACGGTGGTGCCGTGTGGCCCGTCGAAGTCATCGATCCGGCAATCTATCAGCACGAAGGCCACGCTGGCGAAGTGTGGGTGCAGCGACTGACCGTACCCGAATACATCGAGACCGTCCGCAGCACGGTCGGCGTGGATATTTCGAAAGAAGCTCGCGAGGTTCTGCCACCAGACCTGCGAGCCGACGGATTCAGTAACACGGCGTACAACCTGAGCGTGGACCTCAAGCATGTCGAGGCGTACGCGAAGCTCGCCGAGATCATTGTCAGCCAGATGGACGTGCTGACGTTTGCCGGGAAGATCTCGAAAAGCCGCAAGCTTTCCACAGACGACACGATGCGCGATCAGGTCGCAGCAATGGGCAAGTGGCTGTTGCGAGGTCCGCTGACTCCGCAGGAAATCAATGACTACAGCGGCATTGCGACCACGGTGGCGAGCGCAGGCGGCGACTTCAAAGACGCCATGAGCTACATCGTCGAGGCGATGATCCAGTCACCGCGATTCGTCTACCGCATCGAGAATCAGCACGGCAGCGGTTCACCACGTCCCGTCGGGCCGTACGAACTGGCGTCGCGGCTCAGTTACATCATCTGGGGTGGACCACCGGACGACTCGCTGATGCAGGCTGCTGATCGAGGGGACCTCGCAAACCACGAGAAGCTGGAGGCTCAGGTACAGCGGATGCTGAACGATCCGCGTGCTGTTGATCAGTCGCTGGTTTTCGTTTCTGAATGGCTCAACCTCGGTCGGCTGTCCAACCTGCAGCCGAACAGGAAGCGTTTTCCTGACTGGAACGCCGACCTGGCTGCGGACATGCGCGACGAAACACTGGCGTTCTTCAAAGAAGTCGCATGGGAGCAGAATCGCCCCCTTGCAGAACTGTTGAATGCTCAAGTGACGTTTGCGACTCCGCGACTTGCCAGCCATTACGGCTTGAAGCCAGCAGGCAACGGCTTGACGAAGTACGACGTGGCAGCGATTTCCGGACGTGGCGGTTTATTGACTCAGGGCAGCGTGCTGACGATTGGCGGCGACAACGCGTCGATGGTGTCACGTGGTCTGTTTGTGCTGCATGACCTGTTGAGAGGCACAGTCAATGCTCCACCGCCCTGTGTGAACGTGGTTCCGCCTCCCACGAAAGCCGGGTTGACTCAGCGTGGGATCGCCGAAACTCGCGTCGCCAACGAACAATGCGGAGTGTGTCACGTGCGTTTCGAACCGCTCGCCTACGGTCTGGAAAAATTCGACGGCATCGGTACCTGGCACGACAGGGACAGTTTTGGAAACGCTTTGCGTGAGGACGGCGAGGTGCTGTTCCCCGGTGAGGCCGAGCCGGTCAAGTACAAGTCAGCCGCCGAGCTGATGAACCTGCTGGGTACTTGATTACCGCCTGAATGGGGTTGCGCATTTTGGCGTGTGTGTTTAGCTTTCGTTGATGATGGATGAAGACGACGAACAACACTCTGAATGCGGCGGTTGCAGGAGTCTCTCGGTTGAGCTTGAGCAGTTGAAGGAACAGGTCGAGAAGCTGCAGAAAGCTCTCGAAGCATCTCAGCGTGCGGGCAAGCGACAGGCGACTCCTTTTCGGAAGCCGAAGGTGGCTGTTCCGAAAAAGCCCGGTCGCAAGCCAGGTGACGATTACGGGACGCAGGCACGGCGAACGATTCCCGAGCAGATTGATGAACACTGGAATGTTCCATTGCCGGAGTGCTGCCCACAGTGTGGCTGTGGCGAACTGACCGAAGACGCAATCTGCTCGCAGTACCAGACGGACATCCCGCGAAAGCCGATCCACCGGCAGTTCGACATTCACGTCGGGCATTGCACGGGTTGCGGCGAGCGGGTTCAGGGTCGGCATGAGCTGCAGACTTCGGACGCTCTGGGAGCGGCGGGCAGCCAGCTCGGAGCTGACCTGCAGGCGGCCTTGACCGTTGCGAATAAAGAGCTGGGCCTCTCACACGGCAAGTGTCGCCAGCTGGTGGAGCGACTGTTCGGGATCACCATTTCCCGCAGTACGAACTGGCGGGCGCAGCAGCGGTTGGCGAAGAAGCTGCGGCCGTCTTACGACCTGATCGGCCAGCACGTGCGTGGTTCGCCGCGAGTGGTCTGCGATGAAACCGGCTGGCGGGTGAACGGCGAGAACGCCTGGCTGCACGACTTCGTGACGGAGCACTTCACGTATTACCTGATCGACCCGACACGCAGCGGTCAGCCGGCCATCGGGCTGCTGGGCGAAGAGTACTCCGGCACGTTGATTCACGACGGCTGGAGCGTCTACGACCGATTCAAGCAGGCACTGCATCAGCAGTGTCTGGCGCACCTGATGCGCCGCTGTCACGAACTACTCGAGACCGCTGTCGGTGGAGCGGTGCGATTCCCTCGCGCCGTGCTGGACCTGTTCCGGAAAGCGCTGACGGCCCGTGATCGTTTCAAACGGGAAGAACTGACCGCACACGGCCTGCGCGTGCTGGCCGGTCGGTTCACGACAAGCATGCGAGGACTGGTCGCACCGATCAAATCGCACGCCGCCAACGAACGATTCGCCAAACACCTGGAGAAGCATCTCGACGACCTGTTCACGTTCCTCCGCGACCCCACCGTTGATGCCACCAACTGGCGAGCCGAGCAGGCCATCCGCCCGGCGGTCGTCAACCGCAAAGTCTGGGGCGGCAACCGAACCTGGACCGGAGCCGAAGTCCAATCCATCCTGATGACCGTCCTCGTCACCGCCACTCAGCAAACCATCAACCCGCTCAACTTTCTGAAACTCAACCTGACCGCCACCAAACCTGCCCTCATCACACTGTCGGTTCGGTAAACAAGTACCCTGCTGGCTGACAGCGAACGCGTCCAGGAGAGCCTGACGTGGAAAGTCACTCAGTTCGCCCTCGGTCGCCCGCTGGTCGCAGCGGATGCTCCAGTCGTGGGGACCGTTCACAAAGCCGCTCAAAAGAACGGCGGAACCTATGCCAGCCTGGTGACCGCGATTGTGTTGAGTGACCTGGTCCGGCAATCTCGAGTCACTGAATAGCGCAATTCATCTTCCTGTCAGCTTCTTATCAAGAACCAATGACATAAAGAGCTAACTCATGACACATCGAACGCTTTCCCGTCGAACAATGCTCAAGAGCGTGGGTGCCGCCACGGTGGGACTTCCTTTTCTGGAGGAAATGCTGGTCTCGTCGGCGATCGCTGCTCCCGAGAAAGCGGTTCCGGTCCGCGCGTTCAATGTGTTCTTCGGACTTGGCATTCCGGCTCCGCTTCAGACTGAGGGATTCGACGGGGTCATGGAACCGCTCAAGCCGCTGAGCAGGAAGCTGCTGATCATGCGCGGCATCGACCACGTTCGGTGCGACGAGAAGGGGATCAACGCGCACTACGACGGCGCGACCGCCGCGTTCACGGCTGAGCCGCCCGATGGGGAAGCCAAAGCCGGTGGAGCGTCGATTGATCAGATGATTCGACGGGCTCACCACCCCAACGGCATGCCACCAGGAATGGTTCCGGCGCTGGTCGGCGGCACATTCTTTCGTCGCAGCCGGATTGGCCGCTACGTCCACAGCTACAACCCGGATGGCACCGTGGCGGGCACTATGCAGGAACGACCACGCGACCTCTTCGAGCGAGTGTTCGGGACTGTGGTTTTCGCGGGCGATCCCAAAGATGCCTTTCGCCAGAGGCTTCGACGCAGCGTGCTGGATACCGTGGTCGATCAGTACAGATTTTACACCGGTGAGAATTCACCATTGGGGGCCACGTCGAAAGCTCGCGTCGCCGAACATCTCGAACGCATCCGCGAGTACGAACAACGAGCGTACGCACTGCAGCGCAAGGTTGATGGAGCACCGAACCTGCCGCCGGACTCTCGGCTGCTGCACGGTGGGGCTGCTGATCCGGGCGGCGAGGGGATTGACATCACACTTGAAGAGCTGACCACGGAATGGCGATTGATGGCCGACCTGTACGCTCTGGCGATCCAGACCGACCGTGTGCGATTCGGATCACTGACGTTTCTGGCTGCCGGTGAGCGCATCCGCCTGAAGGGTGACTATCAGTATGACGGGCGTCAGGTCTTTCAGTTTGACGACGAAGCACAGCACAGGAAATCGGGTTCGGGCGGCTGCAGTCACGAGTGGTGGCACAAGTTCAATGAGAAAAACAGGAACGAGCAACTGCGGGCTCACGCGCACATGAAGCTGCACGAAGTCGCCTACTTCATGAAACAGCTCGACGGTACCAATTCGATCGAAGCCAACGGTCGCACGATTCTGGATAACTCGTTGATCACAATCTCGACCGAATCCGGAGATGGTCGCCACAACGAGGTGAAACGTGAACTGTCCGGCGTTTTCCACTGCATCACGGGAGCCGGTGGCCGCTTCAAGACGGGCGAAATCCTGGACGTCAACGCGGAAGGCCTCGACGTCTACAACACGATGCTCACCACAATGGGTGTCCCCGGGAGGCTCGGGCCCGACAAGCGAACTGCGAAATCGATCGACAGCATTCGAGCGTGACCGAACATCAGCGGATCATAGCGACGCTCACGCAGTCTGTTGCAGAATCAGCCTGAGTCGCCAGCCTGACGACAAAGCCGAGGGTATTTTCCGTCGTCCCGGTCGCGTCGCAGCAAGTGGTGCTCCCACCACTTTGCAGAGTATTTCCATCGTTACTGAATTTTCAGCGAGGCATCGCTAGTATAATGCGGCTCGGAGGCTGCCGGAGTTGACAGCAACCCTTCTGAGCGAACGGTGTCGCTGCCAGGTGAAGGTATAAAGAGTTGAGTCAGAAATCGAAGACGATGTCGCTGGTCATCGGCTGGCGTGAATGGGTCGGATTGCCGGACCTCAAAATTCGCCGCATTAAAGCCAAAATTGATACCGGAGCCCGATCTTCGTCGCTGCACGCGTTTGACGTTTCCACATTCGATCGCGACGGCAGAACGTATGCCCGATTCAAAGTGCATCCGATTCAGCGAAACTCAAAGAAAACCGTCACATGCGAAGCCGAAGTCCTCGAAGTCCGGCGAATCAAGAGCTCCTCGGGGCATGAGCAGAAGCGGATCGTCATCGTGACGACAGTGGAAGTGCTCGGCGAAGCGTGGCCGATTGAATTGACGCTGGCAAATCGTGACGAAATGGGATTCCGCATGTTGCTCGGCCGTGAAGCTGTTCGCGGGCGATTTCTGGTCGATGCCGGAATTTCGTTCTATGGCGGCGAGCCAAAGCGGAAGGTGAAGAAAAAGAGCGTGACGAAAAAGTCACGACGCAGCGGCGAAGAAGAGTAGCCGCGGAAAAATATCGTTGAGCCGTTCATTGGTACGCAAACCTGATCGTCAAACGAGCAATCTCCTGAACGAAAGAATAACCGATGAAGCTTGGCATCCTTTCCTGCAGCACGAATTGTTACAGCACCCGTCGGCTCCGTGAGGCCGCCGTTCAAAGAGGGCATAAAGTTAAAGTATTGAACACGCTGAAGTTCGCCATCGATCTCGACAAGGCGGATCCCGACCTCTACTTCCGATCAAAACAGCTCTCATCCTACGACGCCGTGCTGCCGAGAATTGGAGCATCAATCACCTACTTCGGGACAGCCGTCGTTCGGCAGTTCGAGCAAATGGACGTCTTCTGCGCGAACTCGTCTGGAGGAATTTCGAACTCGCGGGACAAGCTGCGAAGTCTGCAGATTCTCAGCCGTCACAACATCGGAATTCCGAGGACGACATTCGTCAAAGACAAGAAAGACGTTTTGCCAGCGATTGAACGAGTTGGCGGTGCACCGGTCATTATCAAACTGCTGGAAGGGACTCAGGGAGTCGGTGTGATTCTGGCGGAATCGGTAAAAATGGCCGAAGCGATCATCGAAACATTGCAGAGCACCAAGCAGAACGTGCTGATTCAGAAATTCGTGGCCGAAAGTAAGGGGCGGGATGTGCGGGCGTTCGTTGTCGGCGACCAGGTCATCGCCGCCATGCGTCGTGTTGCTCAGGGGCAGGAATTCCGCAGCAATGTTCATCGCGGCGGGAGGACGGAACTCGTCGAATTAGATGACCAGTATCGCGAAGCGGCCGTCCGCGCCGCGCAGATCATGGGACTCCGGGTCGCCGGCGTCGACATGCTTGAGAGCAAAACCGGGCCCCAGATCATGGAAGTCAATTCGTCGCCTGGCCTGGAAGGGATCGAATCCTGCACGCAGCTCGACATTGCCGGGGCCATTATCGATTTCATTGCCGCTCAGGTGGACTTTCCGGAGATCGATCTGCGCCAGAGGCTGACCGTCAGCAAAGGCTACGGCGTCACAGAGATCCACGTTCCGGAAGGTTCGGAATACGTCGGCCGAACGATTGCCGAGTCAGGGTTGCGCGAGAAAGATGTCAATGCCCTGACCTTGAATCGAGCCACGATGGTCATCCCGAATCCGCGATCAGATCGTAAGCTGGAGCCTGGCGATCGCCTGCTTTGCTTCGGCAAACTTGAATCTATGAGGGCAATGGTCCCTAAGAAGATTCGCACTCAGCGTCAGCCCGATGTTCAGGAGCTACCTCATCAGGACACCGCCGGAGACGAGTCCTCCGCTGGCTGATCGCTCCGGGAGCGACGATCAATCCCGTCTCTTCACTGCACGTCATCGTTAATCGCCGGCTTTCGGCTGGAAACAGGAAATGGTCAGGGAACTCAAACCAATCGATCAATGGAACGGAGAACCGATCGCTCCTGGAGAATCTCGTGATGTGACACTGGCGGTCAGCGAGAGCTACTCAGGAATGAATGTCGAGATCCCACTGCGCATTCAACGGGCCGTGGAGCCCGGACCAGTCGTCTTCGTCACTGCGGCGTTGCACGGCGACGAAATCAACGGCACCGGCGCTGTGCGTATGCTTGCCCAGGATGGAACATTTCAACTTCTGCGTGGCGCTGTGATTCTCGTGCCGGTGCTGAATATCCTCGCCTTCGATCGGCATTCACGCTATCTGCCTGACCGACGTGACCTGAATCGTTGCTTTCCTGGCACGAAAACGGGGACGCTTGCAGGTCGGATGGCCCGGACACTGTTCGATGAAATCGTCATGCGAGCGGACTACGGAATCGATCTTCACACCGCAGCCGTTCGACGCACGAATTATCCCAACGTTCGCGCTGACATGAGTGAACCGGAAGCTCGCCGCATTGCGGAAGCGTTCGGTTGCGAAGCGATCATCAATGGCAAGGGGCCTCAGGGAGCGTTCAGACGGGAAGCCTGTCGAGCAGGTTGCCCGACGATCATCCTTGAAGGCGGCGAAGTCTGGAAAGTGGAACCGAGCATCGTCGACACCACCGTCAAAGGTATCAAAAACGTTTTGCGTGAACTGGATATGCTCGATGGCGAACCTGAACGGCCTGACTATCAGGTCGTCCTCGACCGGACCAGTTGGGTGCGTGCCGAATATGGCGGGTTCCTCCAATTCCATGTGCAGCCAGGCGAAGTGGTCGAGAAGGGCCAGCCCCTGGCGACAAACACAAACCTGCTTGGCCGCGACCCCAACCAGCTTGTTTCGCCCTTTAACGGCATCGTTCTGGGAATGGTCACCTTGCCCGCCGTCAGTCCGGGAGAACCGGTCTGTCATATTGGTAAGTTGCCGAAAGGCACAAAACCCGAAGCTTTACGTAAGCAAAGGAGGCTGGATGATGGATTCGAAGAAAGCGTTCTCGACGAGCTTGCCACAAACGTGATGGTGGTGGAGCCTGACAAAGCTTGACATTAGCAATCGGCGACCAATGATGTTCGCGAGTAAAACGACGTCCCCACTTTTTGTCAGTCTGCAGGCCGGTCGGTCTTTCCCTCACAGCCGATGCACGACACTCGGAACGCCCTCTTAATTCAAAATGAAGGTAGCAAGATGCCCCTTTGGGTGAGTGACGTGATCGAGATCGGAATCGCCTTGATTCTGGTGGCGCTGAACGGATTTTTTGTCGCTGCCGAGTTCGCTTTGGTCAAAGTTCGTCCCAGTCGAATTGACGAATTCATTGAGGCAGGGCGGCCGTTTGCCAAATCAGCCAGATGGCTGGTCGATCGTATGGAGCAGTCTCTGTCGGCCTGCCAGCTTGGCATCACGATGGCCTCGCTGGCGATCGGTTGGGTCGGCGAACCGGTCTTCGAAGAACTACTGAGTCCCGTCTTCCACTTGATCAGCATTCCCGCTGCTGCCGCTCATACCCTGTCAGTGATTTTTGCTTTTACGATCATCACAGCATTGCACCTGGTCGTCGGCGAACAGGCCCCCAAAATTTTCGCGATTCGTCGGGCAGAAGACATGCTGCTGTGGTGTGCTCTGCCGATGAAGATCTTCTACATCTGCGCCTGGCCGCTGATGGCCGCGCTCAACTGGGTCACTTCGGTCATCCTGGCGAGACTCGGCCTCGAAGGAGGCGAAGGCCATGACACCATTCACACCGAAACAGAGCTTCAAACGCTGCTCGCCGCTTCTCACCAGCACGGTCACCTCTCGCGATCCGAGCACTCGCTGATTGAAGCAGTCTTTCGTTTTGACGACATGATCTGTCGTCGGATCATGGTACCACGAAATGACGTCGAGTTTTTCGACATCAATGATTCGCCGCCGAGCTGTGTGGAGATGGCCCGTCGCACAAAACACACTCGCTATCCGGTGTGTAATGACTCGCTGGACGAAGTACTCGGTGTCGTCCACATGAAAGATTTGATCGGCTTCGAGGTCAAGGACGACTTTGACTGGAAATCGATCATGCGGCCCGTCCAGAAAGTGCCGGAAAACATGGCCATCAGCAAACTGCTGAAGCACTTCCAGGCCACACACCAGCTTCTGGCATTCGTAATCGACGAATACGGCACGATCATCGGCATCGTTACACTGGAGAATGTTCTCGAAGAAATCATCGGAGACGTCGACGACGAGTTCGACAACGACGATCCACACATCGTTCCCAGTGGCCCCGACCAGTTCATTCTTCGAGGCCGTACACCGCTCGAAGAAGCGTGCGAGAAATTCAACCTGACGGTACCGGATGCAGAAATCGACACTTTTGCCGGCCTGCTGGTCCACAAGGCTCAGCGAATTCTGACCGTCGGCGACCGCCTCGACCTTGGTGAATGGACGGCAGAAGTGATCGAGGTTCGAGACGACCGTGCCCGCCGCATCCGAATGTCACCCCGGTCGATCCGCGACGACAATTCGGAACAACCGTCAGACTCACAGACCTAAAGCGGCAGCGCGGTCAGCAACCAACAGTTAATCTGTTCAAGCCCCGGAGAGCAATCGCCTTTCGCTCGCTTCGTTCAACGGGAAAACCCCGGCGGCCAGATGGTCACCGGGGCTATTCTGAAGCTGTTCGAAGTTTTCATCACCGAGTTCTCAGAGAATATTCGCTGAGGAAACAGAGAGCCGATCGATTCTCCCTGTCCTCAGCGTTTGTCACCTCTCTATCTCCGCGACTCAATTTTTAGCGAACCTACTCGTCTGTCACGCAGCCTTCGGATGCAGACTTCACCGTCTTGACGTATCGGTAAAGCGTTCCGCGAGTCGCCTTGAACGGTGGGGCCGTCCAGGCTTCCCGGCGTTTCTGCATTTCTTCGTCGGAAACATCGACGGTGATCGCATTGGCCTCAGCGTCAATCGTGATTGTATCGCCGTTCTGGACCAGACCGATCGGGCCGCCTTCCTGAGCTTCCGGCGTGACATGTCCGACGATGAAGCCGTGCGAGCCGCCGGAGAATCGTCCGTCCGTAATCAACGCGACGTCTTTTTCCAGACCGTATCCGCAAATGGCTGAAGTCGGCGTCAGCATTTCCGGCATGCCTGGTCCGCCCTTCGGGCCTTCATACCGGATGATGATGACATCGCCCTTCTGGATTTGTTTGTCTTCCAGGCCCTTGAGCATGTCTTCTTCAGAATCGAAGCACCGAGCCGGGCCAGAAAACTGGAGACCTTCCTTACCGGTGATCTTGGCAACGGCTCCGTCCGGGCAGAAGTTGCCCTTCATGATGCGGATGTGACCGGACGCTTTGAGCGGCTTTTCAACGGGATGAATGATGTCCTGACCTTCGGCGAGTCCATCAAGAGTCGCAAGGTTTTCGGCCATCGTTTTACCGGTCACCGTCATGCAGTCACCGTTGAGCAACCCCTTCTCCAACAGATACTTCTGCACGGCCGGAATGCCGCCAATGTTGTGCAGGTCTTCCATCACGTACTTGCCGCTCGGCTTGAGGTCGGCAATGTACGGAATTCGGTCGCTGACTGCCTGAAAGTCGTCGATCGTCAGGTTCACGTCAACGGCTCGCGACATCGCGATCAAGTGTAGAACGGCGTTGGTCGAGCCGCCGAGAGCCATAATGATGACCATCGCATTTTCGAACGCTTCGCGAGTCATAATGTCTCGCGGCTTCAGATCAATTTCGAGCAGATGCTTGATCGCTTCGCCAGCGGCCAGACATTCGCCGTGCTTCAGTGGATCGTCGGCCGGAATTGACGAGCTGTACGGTAGCGACATGCCCAGCGTTTCAATGGCTGACGACATTGTGTTGGCCGTGTACATCCCGCCGCAGGCCCCAGGCCCCGGACAACTGTTGCGGACGATTTCCTGCCGCTCTTCATCGTCGATCGAGCCGCCGATGTACTGACCGTACGACTGGAATGCCGACACGATATCGAGTTTCGGATGCCGGTCTGAACAGCCCGCTCGGATCGAACCGCCGTAGACCATAATTGCCGGACGGTTCACACGAGCCATCGCCATCACACAGCCGGGCATGTTTTTGTCACAGCCGGGGATCGTGATCAGGCCGTCGTACCACTGCCCGCCCATGACAGTTTCGATTGAGTCGGCAATCAGGTCGCGGGATTGCAGCGAGTAGCTCATCCCGTCAGTGCCCATCGAGATGCCGTCGCTGACGCCGATCGTGTTGAACCGCATTCCGAACAGGTCGACTTTCTCGACGCCTTCTTTGACTCGTCCGGCCAGATCCAGCAGGTGCATATTGCACGAGTTGCCTTCATACCAGACGGAGGCAATTCCGACCTGAGCCTTCTTCATATCGGCGTCGGTCATGCCCGTCGCGTAGAGCATGGCCTGTGACGCCCCCTGCGATCTCGGCTGCGTGATTTTTGAACTGTACTTGTTAAGTGGTTCGGACATTTCAATTCCTGTAGAGCGGCACGGCCGCGGTCGTTGTTACGTTCGTCGTTGTGATGTTCCGCCAGACGGAGCCTGACCTACTTCTTAATGTCGTAAGCGGTGAGTTTTTCCATGTCTCGCAGATAGAGTCGTCCATTCGCGACGACAGGATGAGCCCACGTCGGGAATTCTCTCTTCTCCACGTCAAACATGCCTTTTTCGACATATTCCTTTGGGTTGGCTTCAACCAGAGCCACTTTGTTCTTTTCGCCATATAGGTAAATGTGCCCATCCGCGTAGGTCACGGCCCCCTTTCCGGCGCTGCGATCCTGCCAGACAATCTCGCCGGTTTCAAAGTTCATGCAGATCAGCGTGTTGCTGCCGGTTCCGTAAATGAACCCGTCGACCAGCACCATTCCGCCGTGATGATTCTGGATCTTCGTTTCAAAGTAATCCGGCGTCGCCACGAACCCGTCGTCTGACTTCGCCAGTCGAGCCAGTCCGCCGCCGGTCCCGTAAGCCGATGCCGAAAACACCGCATTGTTGTGAAACAGCGGCGTGGAAACATTCGCCGTTCGATTGGCTGACTTTTCGTAGGACCAGAGCAGGTCACCCGTTTCAGCGTCCAGGCCGATGACTCGCGGTGCTGCTCCGGGATCTTTCTTGCCACCGATTCCGCCGGTGAAGGTGATGACCTGCTTAACACCGTGAGATTCGACAACGACCGCCGAGCAGTAGTGAGCCTTGTCGCCAATGCCAGCGCTTCGCCACACGATGTCGCCCGTCAATTTGTTGAGCGCGACGACGGTTCCGGCTTGACCTCCGGGCGTGACGATAACATTGTCGCCATCGATTGTCGGACTTTCGCTGAAACCCCAGCCGGGAACGCTACCGCCAAAATCTTCGACGAGATGCTTCGACCAGACGACTTCGCCGGTTTCGGCTTTCAGACAGGTGACGTCTCCGCCTCCGCCTTCGACGTAGACCAGTCCGTTGTCGACTGTCGGAGTTCCACGTCCGCCGTCGCCTTTTCCGTGCTTGTAGAGCTTCGTTTCCCCCGGGGGATGAACCGACCAGATGACTGAGCCGTCGGACTCTTTCAGGCAAAGAATGCGGCCTTCGCCATCAACGTTGCCCATCGTGAAGATTCGTCCGTCAACAACGGCCAGCGACGAGTAACCGTCGCCAATTGTGTCAATCTCCCAGACAACCTTCGGGCCGCCTTCAGGCCATTCGGTCAGCAGACCTTTTTCCTGTGATAGGCCATCAGCGTTGGCACCTCGCCACTGAGGCCAGTCACCCGGTTTTGCGGCAAAGAGATTTGTCGCCACGACCAGCGTGGCCAGAGCGAGCGTGGAGCGGAGTATTGAAGAGTTCATGGCGCACCTTGGAGGCAGGAATTGGGGTGGGATCGCCGCAGTCGTCGTGCAAAGCGGCTGTATTGAGAATTCGGACAGCCAGAACCGGCTGATTTCTTTCGGGCGGGCATTCTCACGGGAAACGGCCACGACTCGCAAGCGACCCGGTAGCCCGCGTTCGATGAGGATGACATTTTGAACGCAGAGGACGGAGAGGTGAAAAACGCAGAGTTAGAAGGAGAGTCACCTTTATCGCTTCGCCGCCCACCTGCCTGATCCGACTTTCATTCGAGCAATAATCCGTGGTTCGACGTACTGATTGTGACTGCCTGACCCCTTACCTATTATCCCGCGTCTTCGCGACAATTCTCGCGAATTCAACCTCGACGTTCACCTCCAGATACGGCTCCACCATGACAGTTCGCACTCGTTTTGCCCCCAGCCCAACTGGCTACATGCACATTGGCGGAATGCGAACCGCTCTGTTTAACTGGCTTTACGCGAAAAAACACGGCGGTCAGTTCATTCTCAGAATTGACGACACCGACCAGCAGCGGAACGTCGACGACGCACTCGCCCCGATTCTGCAGGCTTTCCGGTGGCTGAACATGGCGTGGGACGAGGGCCCGGAAGTTGGCGGCGACTACGGACCGTACTTCCAGTCCCAACGCGGAGATTTCTACACCGCCGCTGCCGACCGTCTGCTGTCCGAAGGGAAAGCGTACCGCTGCTTCGACTCGTCGGAAGAAGTTCAGGCTGACAAAGAAGCCGCTCGCGAGAATGGTAAACCGCCTGAAGGCATGAGACGGTCACTCGAACTAACCGACGCGGAAATCCAGCAGAAGCTCGACAACGGCGATCCCTGGGTGCTGCGTTTCAAGGTGCCGCAGGATCGAAAGATCGAGATCAACGACGAGATCCGCGGGCACGTTGAATGGGATGCCGCGCTGATGTTCGATCCGAACATCATGCGTTCTGACGGATCGCCGCTTTACAACTTCGCGACGGTCGTCGACGACGCTCAGCTTAGGATCTCGCACGTCATCCGCGCCGAAGAGCATCTTTCCAACACGGCAATCCAGGTTTTGCTTTACGAGGCCCTCGGCGAATCCGTCCCAACATTCGCACACATTCCGTTTGTGATGGCGCCGGGGACGAAGAAGAAAATTTCGAAACGCGACGTCGACAAGTACCGCAAGAGTCCGGCGTTCAAAATTCTGTTTGACCTTTCGAGTCAGGTGTTGCCGCAGATTGGCCTCGACGAAGAGGCTCTCAATCCCGTGATGGTCGAATTCTACGAGCAGACGGGTTTCCTGCCGGCTGGTTTGCTGAACTCACTTGGTCGAACCGGTTGGTCATTCGACGAAACGACTGAGTTCATGTCGCTCGATTTTCTGATTGAGAATTTTTCGCTCAACCGAGTCGTTAAAGCTTCCGCGGCGTTCGATCCGGAAAAACTGATGAGCTACCAGGCTCACTGGATGAACGAACTTTCGACCACTGAACGAGCCGAACGCTGCACGCCGTTTCTGCAGAAAGCCGGATTGCTGCCTGCTGAACCGTCCAGCGATGACCTCACCAAAGTTGGCCAGGTCGTCGAGTCGCTCGGCGACCGAATCAAAGTTGCCAGCGACATCCTGACGTACGGCTACTTCTTCAAGGACGAAATTGAGTACGACGACAAAGCTTTCAAGAAACGCGTCGCGAAAGGGAACGTCCCTGAGTTGCTGACCGAGTTCCGGCCCGTCCTTGCCGAGCTGTCCGACTGGACGCTCGAATCCATCGAAGCCGCGTTGCAACAGTTCTCCGATTCGAAAGAAATTGGAACCGGTCTGCTGATCAACGCACTGCGGATTGCATCGACCGGTTCTCCCGCTGGCCCTGGCGTTTACGACTGCCTGGTGATCGTCGGTAAAAACACCGTCCTGACGCGCATCGACGCCGCCCTCGCAAAAGCAGCTGCCGAGTAATCAGAGGTTGTTCATTCGGCCATGTCTCAGAGGTTGTTCATTCGGCCATGTCAGGGTGAGAAGCGTCCTGATCAACTTCCTGCAGATAGGCCAGCAGGCGATCGCGTTCGTTGGTCAGATGCCGAACCCGCAGCAGCGATTTGACTCGCGTCGTCAGTTCCAGGCGGTTGACCGGTTTTGTCAGAAAGTCGTCGCAACCAGCATTGACGGCCTTTTCGATGTCGCCCATTTCGTTCAGAGCGGTGACCATCAGAATAGGAATGCCGGCGGTTGTCGTGTCGTTCTTGAGCTTCTCACAGACTTCGTAGCCGCTCATACGAGGCATCATAATGTCGAGCAGAATGATGTCGGGTTGAAACTCAGCGACCTTGTCGATCGTTTCCTGACCGTCAAAGGCCATGGCGATATCGTAGTCTCCGCTCGCCAGGTAGGCTTCGAGGAGTTCGCAGTTCTGCTCATTGTCGTCGGCGATGAGAATTTTCGACGGCTGAGAAGCATCAGAATCAGGCATCCGAACAGCACCCTGAGAGTGAGAAAATCGGGGAAAACACGACGGACCGACAGTCGGCCTCGTCAGATCGTAACGCGGGAGTATATCGAACAGAATTCTCAGTGGGGAACTGCGGAACGCTTGATTTATCGGCCTGTTTACAGACTCCTGATAAAATGCGATTCCTCAGCCAGCCCCGTTTCGTCCAGATTGTCAATCCCGCAGCACCGACGAGGTACACGCGAAAATGTCCGGAAAACAGCAACGCTCAGTGCGAAAGCCCGCCACAAAGTTCGGGCATCTGCAGAAAAAGCTTGGTCAGCAGAAGACCGGCCAGAACTTCGGCGTCCCCAAACCCAGGACGGGAAAAAGTCAGGAAGGAAAACGGTGATCGAGAGTCTGGCCGCAGAATCGACCATATTTCCGGAATGCGTCCGGTGCGACGTTGGTGTCTGTCGACGATTCGGGCGGCTACGATGTTGCGAGATCAGAAATTTCAGCAAGGTTGATGGAGTTCCCGGGTGAAAGACCAGTTCAGTCTGCACAGCATTCCCGACGATCTTTGGGAGTGGCTCGAGGACCAGGCTCACGACGATCGAGAAAACATCAACTCGGTAATCCTCTCGATGCTGGAGTCCAGGCGGCGAGGCGGCGACTCGGGTCAAATGCTCCATTCCGGCAATGCCGTTGCCGGGGCCTCAACCTCCGACACGTTACCGTTCACGTTTATTGACCTGTTCGCGGGCATCGGCGGGTTCCGACTCGGGCTGCAGAAAATCGGTGGACGCTGCGTCTTTACTTCCGAATGGGACCGGCACAGCGCTCAAACCTACGAAGCATGGTTCGGCGACCGTCCGATCGGCGACATCAACGAAGTCGATCCGACAAGCATTCCCGAGCACGATGTCCTGGCTGCCGGCTTTCCGTGTCAGCCGTTTTCCATCGCGGGCGTTTCGAAAAAGCGAAGCCTCGGTCAGGCCGACGGCTTTGACTGTCAGAAGCAGGGCAACCTCTTCTTCAAAATCTGCGAAATCGTCGAGGCACGTCGTCCGCCAGTCGTCCTGCTTGAGAATGTGAAAAATCTGAAATCGCACGACAAACGCAGAACCTGGCCCATCATTGAAAAAAGCCTGACCGATCTCGGGTACACGGTATTTCACAAAATCATTGACGCCGCTGACTACGTGCCTCAGCATCGCGAGCGAATTTTCATCGTCTGTTTCGACCGTGATGTCTTTGGCGAAAGCCCCGACTTCAGGTTCCCGGAAACGCCCGAGGGCCCCAGACCAACGGTGGCGTCAATCCTCGAACCAGCTCCGGCCGAAAAGTACATCCTGACGGACCGCCTGTGGGAATATCTTCAGCGTTACGCCGAGAAACATCGCGCCAAAGGCAACGGATTTGGCTTCGGCCTGGCTGATCCGAATGGCGTATCGAGGACGCTTAGCGCCCGCTACTACAAAGATGGATCGGAGATTCTGATCTCGCGAGGCAAACGCAAGAACCCGCGTCGCCTGACTATTGTGGAAGCAGCCCGGCTGATGGGTTACGAAGAGCTTGTCAAGACTCGTGCCGATGTGCCGGTGTCAGACACGCAGGCTTACCGGCAATTTGGCAATTCCGTCGTCCCTCATGTCGTGACGGCGGTTGGTCGGCAGATTCTCGAAGTCATGCAGACTCGTATCCACGAGAAAACTGGCTTCACACTGCTGAAGGAAAAGCGACGTCCCAAACGCCGCCGTACGAAAAGCAGCGTGTAGCACCGGCAGGATTTCGAGCGAACCAGGAATCCGGTTAGACTGAAGCCGCTAAAATTTCGCACTTGGAAATCTCAGCCAGAGGTACGCTCATGCCAGCTTCATCAGCCGTTGTTCACTCGCTGGCGTCCCTTTTCGTACTGACTTCGGTGCTCGTAAACGCGGCAGATCTTGAGCGGGTTTCGCCAGACACCTCGCTGTTCCGGCGACCGGCGGCCATCGCTCGGCTGGACGGTTCGACGGCTGTTGTCGCGAATCGTTGCGGCACGCTTTCGGTGATTGATCTTGAAAACGTTACCGTCGCCGCTGAGTTCCGGATTGGCGGCCGGCTGACCGATGTGGCAATAGCCGATGGCTTGCTGCTGGTGACCGATGCCGAAAACTCGCGACTTTGCCTGGTGCGACTTTCAAGAACGGACGCGGAGATGGTTTCGGAACTGCCGATGCCCACTTACCCGCTGACCGTGCAGGTGGCTCCTGACGGACGGTCGTGCTCGATCGCTTCCAAATGGGCTCGCAAGCTGACGTTCGTGTCGCTCGTCAAGCCGGCCATCACCGCGACGATCGACCTCGGTTTTTCGCCCGGCGAGCAACTCTACGTTCCGACTCAATCGCGACTGCTCGTTGCGGATGCGTTTAACGATCGGATTGCCGTCATCGATATGGCAAAGCGTGAAGTCGCCCACGTGCACAAGTTTGGTGCTCATAACATTCGAGGACTTGCCATCAGCCGTGACGGCGAATCGCTGCTGGTTTCTCATCAGGTTCTGAATGACGCAGCCCTCCCGCGTCGCAGCGACATCGTCTGGGGAGTGATGGTCAACAATCTGCTTCGGTCTGCCTCGCTGAAAGACATTCTCACCGGCAGAACGGGAGCCATGTACGGCGGGCTGACGGCGAACGTCGGTTACGCCGGGCAGGGAGCGGGCGATCCAGACACGATGTTTGTGGACGAAGCCGGTAGAGCAGTGATGGCTCTCGCCGGTGTTGACGAAGTTCTCATTGGCGAGCCCGCCTCAAGAGCCTTCCAGCGAATCGGAGTCGGTCGTCGTCCAATCGACCTGCTGCCACTTTCCGAGGGACGGTTTGTCGTGGTCAACGAACTGTCTGATTCGCTCACGCTGATCGACATGACCAAAGAAGCGGTCGATCGTTCGAACGCTTTAGCGAAAGCTGACACCCAAACAGAGCCCGATCAAAGTGCGGGAAATTCGCCGTTGTACGTCGATGAGTACGACGAAGACGGAGATGCCGACGACGACGCGTACGACAAAAAGTACGAAGACAAGTCAGCTTACGATCGGACCGCCAGCACGTACGGCAGCAGCTACCAGAACGTCGATATCTATACGTCGAATCTCCCGCTCGGCCCGTCGCCGGAACTCGGACCGGCAGAACGCGGCGAGCGGCTGTTCTTCTCAGCACGGCTTTCTCACGCGAGCTGGTTCAGTTGTCACAGCTGCCATGTCGAAGGCCATACAAACGGTGGAACATCAGACACATTTGGAGACGACACAGAAGGCGCTCCGAAGCGAGTCCTGTCGCTACTCGGAGCGGGTGAAACCGGGCCGTGGGGCTGGAACGGAATGAAGTCCACGCTTCCGAAACAGATTCACCAGTCGGCGACGTCCACGATGCGAGGCCGAGGCGTTTCCGACGAATCAGCAGCCGATCTCGCCGCATTTCTGACAACGTTAACACCGCCGCCGCCCTACGAACCGGCAATCACCCCAGCAGACCGGAGTCTCGTCAACGAAGGTCGCCGCCTGTTCGAATCGCTGAGCTGCACCGACTGCCACGCGGGAACCACGCTGACCTCGGCGGATGTGTACGACGTCGGCCTTGTCGACGAACGAGGACTGCGACACTTCAACCCGCCCACGCTGCGAGGAGTCGGCTATCGCGAAAATCTGTTCCACGACAAACGTGCCCACAGCCTCGAAGAAGTCTTCACGAAACACGAACACCAGCTCGACAGAAAACTGACAACGACAGAACTGGCAGCACTTCTGCGATACCTCCGCAGCTTGTAAGAACTGAAACTGGTCGCGATTCATGAACAGACAATACACCGCCGAAGCCATCGGAACGTTCTGCCTGATTTTTGCCGGAACAGGGGCGATAATCGTGAACGATGTCAGCCACCAGGCGATCACGCACGTTGGCATCGCGCTGACCTTTGGACTGGTCGTCATGGCCATGATCTATTCCATCGGCGATGTCTCGGGATGTCACATCAACCCCGCGGTGACGATCACTTTCTGGGTGGCCGGACGGTTTGACGGCAAACAAGTCGTTCCGTACATCGTCAGTCAGTGCGTCGGAGCGTTTGCCGCCAGCGGTCTGCTGCGAACGATGTTTCTGGAACATCCCAACCTGGGAGCGACACTGCCGTCAGGCCCCTGGTGGCAGTCGTTCATCTTCGAAGTCGTGCTGACCTTCATGCTGATGTACGTGATTCTGAACGTCTCGACCGGCGCAAAGGAAAAGGGGATCATGGCCGGTGCTGCCATCGGCAGTGTCGTCGCTTTCGAAGCAATGTTTGCCGGTCCGATCTGTGGAGCCTCGATGAACCCAGTCCGGTCGCTCTCTCCCGCCGTGGTCAGCGGCGAACTCTCGCACCTCTGGGTCTACCTCGTCGCTCCCACGATTGGAGCCTTGCTCGCCGTTCCCGGCTGCCGCTGCACCCAGGACAAAGGTTGCTGCTCGAACGAGACCGGTCAATGCGAGCAGCCACTTGAAGCAGTCTGACTCGGCAGGGCCAGATCAGCTGCCAGACAAGCCGAGCCCGCCGTTATCGCCAGGTGCGCGATTACGATTTTACCTCACGCCACGCGGATCAAATGACGGGGGCCAGGGTTAACAGCCCGTTGAAAATGTGCCACTGGCACACTTTGAATTCGGTGGCTCAGGCTTTTCAACAGACTGCAAAGCGTCACCCAACGACGCAAACCGTACGCAAATCCAACATCACTCAAGATAGCGTGGAAAATAGCAGGCATGACGTGAAGAGCCACCACTGAAGCAACGGAGCGTACGTTGACTACGACGCACTTATGAAGACCGTCTACGTCCCGCCCCCTGGATCCGAACTCGTTGATTGAAACATGGAAACCTGTGACAAATCGAACCGATAGCCGATTCTGAGTCCAAACCCCATCCATCCGGACCAATGCTCCACTTTGCTTAACCGTCCCGTGCAAAGCTCACGCGAGTGGCAGATCAAGGCGAGTCACCACGCCGACCTCGATTGTGGAACACCATTCTGTGGGCAGGATTCCGTCTTGAGGGATGCGCTCGGCCATACCGATTATGCGTCAATGTCGCAAAGGTCAGCTCAGCCGGACTTCCTTCGCAACTCACCAGGAACAATCCTGCCCCAGAAGCTTGACTCAACGCTTCGGAGGAAATAGTTTTCCCCCGCCTTGGGACGATTAGCTCAGTTGGCTAGAGCGCCACGTTGACATCGTGGAGGTCACTGGTTCAAGTCCAGTATCGTCCATTCATAACCCCTTGCAGGTCCATGACTTGCGAGGGGTTATTGCGTGACACCTTTCGGTGTTTTCGGCGGTGATACCCTCGGTGATACCTTTGGGAGAATTGGCCTGCCGTACCGGGCCTTGCTGAGGCCCGTGATTCAGCCGGAATTGAGAGCGGCGGGCTGTCTGACCCTTCAGTGCGAGGGAAGTCTGCCCGTCGGCATAACCTTCGAGGTGAGTCCAGCGGATGCGGGCTTTGCCGGCGGGTGTTCGTTTGCCGGATTCACATCAACTGGCCAGCTTGACTGCCGCCCCAAAGCAACTCGGCACGGCGGGCAGGCACCACCTCGGCAGAGTACGTTTCTGCTTTAGTCATGTGAGCCATTTTCCGCTGCAGACGCAGACTCCCGGCACACATCAAGCGTGGAATATTGGCCTCGATCTCGCGGATGGTCAGGGGCAGGTTCCGAATTCGGACTGAGCGTCGAGACTCCCATTTCTGTGACCGCTAACACAAACTGTGACGATTCCGGAACTAACGGACAGAGGGAGAGGCATGATGGCGAAGAAGAAGGCAGCACTGACTGGCAGGCAGATTGGTATCACCCGGGGCCAAGCAGTCGCCGAGGAATTGGCCCGGTACTATGAAACCGGGCGGCAGATCAAAGATTCCATCGGAGGCAGCCCCAAGCTTGGCGAGAAGGTGCGGGTTGATGGTGAGACTCGCGAGAAGCTGATGGCAGAGCACGGGATATCGCGGGATCAGTTTTACAAGACGCTGGACTTTGCCTGTCTGTACTCGCAGAACGAGTTCCGTGCACTGCGCCGCCGCGTGAATTCTGAGACGCAGGAGCCATTGCACTGGACTCACGTGCGGACGCTGCTTGCATTCTCCAGAGATCAGGTTGAGCAACGTACGAAATGCGAGAAGCTGGCGATTAAGAACGGTTGGAGTGCCAGGCTGCTGCTGGAAGAAGTCCAGAAGGCTCGTGGCGAGAAGAGGCAGGGTGGCGGGCCAAAGTTCAAGTACAAGGACCTGCGGCGATGGACGATCGAAGCTCAACGGTACCTTGACGGGTTGTTTGAAGAAGTCGATCCCGAATCGGGTACTGGCAAGCTGGTCGTCGAACGAGTGCTGGCCAAGTGCGGCGAGAATCGCGAGGACCTAAAGGCACTGTCTAAAGCGGCCGCAAGGATCAGCGAGCTGGCTGGTAAACTTAGTGAGAGAGCGGCAAAGCAGCGACGTAGCAAACGTTCCGCGAAAAAGAAGGGACAGCGATGATCCAGTGTATGAGGTAGTCAGGGGAACGCCTCACGGTCTACTCAAATGAGGCGAAGGATGGACTCACTCCGGCGTCAGATTTGGCGGCGAGCCGAAATTAGTGAGCCGCGGCGCGAACCGCCTCGCCGGACGCCGTGTCACTGCCGCACACGGTGACGATGAACCGCTTTTAACACTGCTCCCCGACGGAAGGAGGCGACCATGCGATGTTTTGAACTATGTCTGGCCTCGCCGTCCCTCTTGACGCTTTCCGTCGATCGCTCCTGACCAAGGTCAGTCTGCAGCGATTTGACCAGCTCTCACGGCGTGGCTTCCAATTCTTCAGCCTCAACGCCATTCCCTTGTGAGAGCCTTATGCCACTCAACAATCGTCAGCGCGAGCAGATGCTCGCGTGCTGTGGAGAGATTCAGGAAGACGACGGCGTCGATCCACGCCGCTTCTTCAAAAGTCATTCGGATCGAAACAAACGGGACCGCAAGACACAGCAGCTCTGCCAGCAGGTCGAGCAGACGCTGAGCCTGGTCCTGTCTGGCGAGTTTTCCGACGAGCTGCTGCAGTCGCTCATCGTCGAGTCTGTCATCCCAGCGCCCAACGCCTCGCAAATGCTTGTGACGGTCAGTATCGAGAGCAGTCTCGAAGCCCCTGCCGATCCATCCGTCGTGCTGGAACGACTGGATCGAGTTGCCGGCCGGCTTCGTTCCGAGGTCGCTGCCTCAATCACTCGCAAACGTGCGCCCGCGCTGAGGTTCCGCATTGTGTCGACCCAGGCGACGAATGACGTGATTGATAGGAGCGAAGATGAGTAGTAAGCACATCACTGCCGGAGACGATATCCCAGTCTGGCTTACCGAACCGCTCAGTCACGACGTGCAAACATCACTACGGCGTCTGTCTGAGGCGGATGACGTTCAACGCATCGCCGTCATGCCTGATGTCCACTTGGCGGGAGATGTCTGCGTCGGCGTCGTTCTTGCAACGTCCCGGCTGCTTTACCCCGCAGCCGTTGGGAGTGACATCGGCTGTGGCATGGCCGCCATCGGTTTTGATGCCAATGCCGACGTCCTTGGAAACGAAACCGCCGCAGCAACTCTGCTGGCCGACCTTTATCGGTACGTGCCAGCGAATCGCCATCACCGGGAGACGATGCCGGAATCTTTACCCGATGACCTGCTTGCCCGTCCTCTGAGTTGTCCACGTCTCGAAGCGGAAAAGCAGCGTGACGCGCGCGTGCAGTTTGGGTCACTTGGTCGAGGCAACCACTTCCTGGAGTTCCAGGCCGATCAGTCTGGACGCCTGTGGCTGATGGTCCACAGCGGCTCTCGTGGGATCGGTCAGTTGGTCTCATCACTTCACATCAGCAAGTGTGACTCACAATCGAACGGCCTTGGGTTTGTTGACGCGAACTCACCAGCCGGGACTGAGTACATCAACGACGTGGAGTGGGCATCGCAGTACGCAGAGTTGAACCGACTGGCCATGCTGAGTGCCGCCAGCGACATTCTCTATACCCGGTTCGGCGTAGAAGCCGATCCACAGACGCTCATACAGAGCAACCACAATCATGTTCGTCGGGAACAACATGGAGGTCAGCAGTTCCTCGTCCACAGAAAGGGCGCCCAGAGTGCTCACGATGGCAAACCGGGAATCATCCCCGGTTCGATGGGCACGGCGAGTTTCCACGTCACTGGCCGAGGCAATGCCCAGTCCTTGTGCAGCAGCTCACACGGCGCAGGACGACGTTTCAGTCGCACGGACGCAAAGAAGTCGGTGACAGCCCGGTCGCTGCATCAGCAAATGCGATCGGTGTGGTTCGACCACAACATTGCGGCAGGCCTGCGAGACGAAGCACCGTCCGCGTACCGTGACATCCACGCAGTCATGCGAGCACAGTCCGAATTGACGCGCATCGAACGCGAGCTGCGTCCGGTTCTGAGTTACAAAGGTTCGCGACGATAGCGGCCACCGTCTGTGAACCAGAAACGCCCCTGATCCGATGACTCAGACCAGGGGCGTTCTCAGTTACAGCAGATTGACGACGCGGTCGGCCAGTCCCTTTTCGCCGAGTATGACGTTCAGGTTGCCGGTCGTGGCGATCCTTTCCAGGACCTCCAGTTCCCGGAGCCGCATCAGAGTCGGGTTGTCCGCCAGCACCTTGGCCGTGTTGGCCTGACTGCGCATGGCGGCCGTCTCTTCGCGCCGCGAGATGAGGTTGGCCTCGGCGGCCTTCTTTGCCTCCGTGACCTTGTTCATCAAGTCCTTCATGTCACCCGGCAGAATCACATCCCGGATTCCGACCGAAGCGACTTCCAGACCAAGTTCCGCGGCGCGGTGCCGCACAAGTTCCTCCATCTCACTCGCGACCGCATCTTTGTCGGTCAGGAACGAGTCGAGTTCGCGTGCTCCGATAACCGCCCGCAGAGCCAGCTGCACCTCACGGTACAGCGTCTGCCGAACATCGTCGGTTGTTGTGATGGCCTTCCGTGCATCCACGATCCGGTACGTCACGACCGCGTTCATCCGCAGCGAGACCTTGTCCAACGTCATGATCTCCTGACCGCTGACGTCAGCCATCGTCTCGCGCAGATCGATCTCGACGACCTTGGCGTCTCCGGCTCCCTTCCAGAACGCGTACAGACCCGAGTCGAGCGTGTCGATGTAGCGGCCGTCGATGAACAGGACGCCGACACACTGCCGGTTGACCGTGCAGATGTCGAGAACCTGCCCGACCATCGGCGACCGAGAGATGACTCGTAAATCGCTGTGCTCGAAGCGGACGTTCCGCGCATCAATCACCTCGACCTGCACATCCTTCATACCGATCCAGTAGGCGTACAGGCCCGGCGGCAGAACATGACTGAAGCGGCCTTCGATTGAGACCAGACCACGCTCGTGATCCTTGAGGTCCACAACGATGGCGCGATCCTTTAGCGCACCGGACTTCACGATGACGTCCAGCTTCTCGTGCTGCAGCCACGGATCACGCCGCGAGACGACACCGACATGCGACTTGCACAGTGGATCGAACAGTCGGTGCTTACCCTCAGCGAGCAGACCGCGGAACTCTCCGTCGTGGAAGCGCAGTCCCATCTCGTAGCTGCGAATTCGGATTGTCTTGATCGGGAACATGTGCCACCGCCTTTCATCGGGTGACGAACTCTGAATCGCAGGCACGTGCCTGCGGTAAACTTTGCTATTCGTGTCGTTGTTGTTTCTAAAAAGAACCGTTGGGAGATGAGAGGTCTGCCGACCACACTTCGCCGTGCGGAGTGTGCTTGAGCAATCTCGTCCTGTGAGGTTTGCAGGTGTCATCGATCAGCCAGCGTTGGCGACAGGCGTCTTGGCAGGTCATCACGATTCAATCTGCTCGCGTCACAGGTTGCGAATGCGGTATCCACACACTGCAGGGCACGCCTTTCGTGCTGCCGCCGAATGTCGTCACCCGCAATCCGACAATCACGACTCTCGCCGCGACGTCCGACTGCGAAATGCCGGCACCGGCAGCCGATCAGTCAGTCACCCATCTCCCTTGGGTCTTTGGTGGACGCTTTCGCGCCCGGGCCTCATCTGGTTCTTAGCCAGAGTTGGAGCCGTGGACGGGACTCGAACCCGTAACAGCCAGGTGCAAAACCTGGTGCCCTACCAATTGGGCGACCACATCGACACCGTCATGTTCAAAACCCGTTCACGGAATACGTCAGGCTGACTCTTGAGCCCAACGCACCGCCGGCAATGACAGCATCAAGGCAAGCATTAAAGAGACACCGGTGAGAATCGAACTCACTATGAGCTGCTTTGCAGGCAGCCGCCCGACCATCGAGCATCGGTGTCGTGTTGTCGAAATGAAAAGTGTCCCCGCTAGGAATCGAACCTGGTCCTCGACCTTCGCAGGGTCGCGTGCGAATCCGCCACACTCCGAGGACGCGTTGTGCATTAAAAATTCCGCCGGACTATTCTTCGGGCGCCGCCCGTCGAACCTCGTCCAGCGGGCATTGAAGACCGCCATTCTGTTCATCACATCCGCTGGGCTTGAGGGCCGACGGCAGGATTCGCACCCGCATGATCCGCCGTTTGCAAATTGTGACAGGGCAAGACCGGCGCCTTTCTGTATCGAGCCACGTCGGCAACTTAATGCGGCAATGCCGCAGCAACGGTGCGAGGAGTCGAACCCCGTGGGACAGGTTTGGAATCTGCCTGCTCTCCCAGGAGCACACCGCTGTGTAAAGCTGCCGACCTCAACGCCGAGGCCGGCAGCGACTCGTGTCACTCACTCAGTTCTATGTTCCAGTAGCTCTCGCTAACGAAACGTGACCAGCTTTCGATGCGGACTCCGCGAGCCGCGTACAGCGGTCGCCACGTCGGCCGAACCGGCTTTGATCGCAGCGGCATCCGAGCCTGCTCCGGAGTCCGGTCAGCCTTGCGCGAGTTGCAGCCGATGCACGCCAGCACACAGTTGACCCAGGTGGATGTTCCACCCTGAGCCCTCGGCGTGACGTGGTCGATCGTCAATTCCTCGCTGCCTGGTCGAGCACCGCAATACTGGCACGTGAACTTGTCTCGCTTGAAGACATTTCGCCGGCTGAACATCACCGAGTTCGTCGGCAGGCGGTCGTACTTCGTCAGTGTGACAACCTCCGGAACCCGCAACTGGAATCGACGAGTCTGAATGAACAGATCGCCGTCTTCCGGTCGCAGTTGTGCCCAGTCCTGCCATGTGTATTGCTGGTAGTCAGCAGGATCGACGATCCGCGCCGACTCGTTCCAGACCTTCGTCAGCGCCTTCGCAACCGTGGCGACGCCGACAGGCTGCCAGTTGCGATTCAGCACCAGCGTTGGTCGATCAAGTACAGCAGCAACCATCGATCCAGTCCTTTGCTCATAAAACTCACTCGCCGTAGCGGCGTCCCAATCTGGTGACGCTCCCCTACGGCAATCCGATCCAAACGCTCGGTTTGGAGGTGGCCGATCGGAATTGAACCGACGACGAACAGATTCACAGTCTGTCTCCGGAAACCAGCACCGGACCCGGCCACAGCGGAAGGGACCACCCTGCGGGCGGTGCCCGAGTCGAACTCGCAAGGCACGCGTCAACGCACTCGACCGGCTTCCAACCGGTTCCCGTCACCCATCGGGTTGCCCTTCCTTTTGCCGCAACAGGCGGCTTGTCTTCTCAGTAGCCCGACCAGGATTCGAACCCGCCCTGTTACAAACGAGACGGGGCCTCGTTAGAAGCGAGGGATGATTTCCGTTTCACCATCAGGCCATATCAAAGCGGAAGGCATGAGATTCGAACTCACACGCCCGTAAAGGCACACGCATTAGCAGTGCGGTCCGGCCAACCGTA
>TARA_R110002072_G_scaffold534_7_pt1 | contig 147344 bp, 154 predicted proteins | sample TARA_R110002072 | Tara Oceans TARA_R110002072 (sample SAMEA4397118) | marine metagenome | biome: Polar Biome; feature: [SRF] surface water layer (ENVO:00010504); material: water (ENVO:00002006), including particulate matter (ENVO:01000060) such as... | depth 5 m
AAAGAACTATAGTAAACTTCCTCCATCGATTAAATTTATAGTATGTGGACTAAAAAGAGGTATAATAATAGATAGATTTAAAACAATATCAAATTTAAGAGCACATTTAGAGCTCATGGATTGGTCAGATGCCGTCTAAAGAAATTTCTATCTTCCTTCATGATCAAGTTGAACCAACTCATGGTATTGTTACCATTGGAAACTACAAAGTTGGTTACTTTATCTCAAGAAGTAAATTAAAAACATCCGAAGAAAACGAAGACTGTCTTTTCTTAAAAGAAACGAAAGATGAAATTCTTCTCGGTGTTTGCGATGGAGCAGGCGGACATCCAAGAGGACGTGATGCTTCTTATACTATTGGTAATACTTTTATGAAGGAGTCTGGCCCTTCAAAACATGAACTCATCAATAAAATAAATAAAGAGGTTATAGACCTTAAGGTTGGCGCAAAATCAACCTTGGCCTTTGCTAGCTTTAAAGGTGACTTTGTTAAGTTTTTTAGCGTGGGAGATTCTGAAGTTCTCTATTGGAATTATCAGGGAAATGAGGTTTATTCATCTACTCCGCATTCTATCGTCGGCCATAGAGTTAAGGCCGGAGATATTAGTCAATCAGAATCTCTTCATGACTCTGAAAGACATTATGTGAATAACATGATGGGCGATGAATTTGTAAAAATAGAAAGTACGACAAATATTCAAATTAAAAAAGGCCATACGATTCTTATCGGAAGCGACGGTATTTTTGATAACTTGTCACATTCAGAGCTCCACTTGTTGGCTGCTTCTGGCTCATTTGAGTCTTCATTTGAAGGCCTAGTTAAAGTTTGTACTGAGCAAGATGAAGAAAAGTGGATAAAAGATGATGACATTGCTTTTATTCTTGTTCGTAAGATTATTGCTTAAGACACGATAGGATTTATCTGTTTTTTACACATAAGGATAATTAATTGAAAGATAGTATATTTAATTTAGATCTAGAAAATTATGAAATTGGTGAACATGTAACTGAGTTTGTGGAGTTTCCTTCTTTCTATGGTCTCCAAAAAGTGAGTGCTCCAGTCTATATTTATCGAGCATCAGAAGAGATTTCTCCATGTGTCGTTGTTACTTCTTGTGTACACGGTGATGAAATTAATGGCCTTCGTATTTCACAATCATTAATTAGAGGAAAAATTAAAATTACAAAAGGTACTCTCATTATAATACCAGTTGTAAATATATATGGTTTCTTAAATAAGCAACGTTACTTACCAGACCGTAAAGATTTAAATAGATGCTTCCCTGGTTTAACTAAGGGAAGTTTTGGTTCTCGCTTTGCTCATTTTATTTTTCAAAATATTACGAAGTATGGAGACGTCTTTATCGACCTCCACTCTGGTGGGCCAGGACGCTTTAATGTTCCTCAAATCCGTTGTGACCTTTCTGTAAAGGCCACAAAGGCAATGGTAAAGAAGGTCAGTATCCCTTTGGTCATAAATAGTTCGTTACGCGATGGTTCTCTGAGACAAGCAATTAATGATTTAAATAAATCATGTATTGTTTTTGAAGGTGGTGAGGGGCTTCGTATTGATGAAACTATTACAAAGTATGGAGTGAACCTTGTTAAAAGTATTTTGGAATATCATGGAATGATAAAATCAAAGAAGCACTTTAATAATGACAAGGTTATTATTCAAAAAACAAAGTGGCTAAGGGCCAAGGAAGGTGGACTTCTTATTAACAAGGCTCATCAAGGCAAAGTTGTTAAGAAGGATGAAGTCGTTGGTGAGTTGAGAGAAATTACAGGAAAACTCATTAATAAAATTAAAATGGAAAATGATGGTGTCATCCTTGGTATAAGTCGATCTGCTTTGATCATGTCAGGTGACGCTCTCTACAATATTGGATATCTTGATGAAAAGTTTCAAGGCGATGAAGATGATGAGTTCTTTGATTACTTTGACTTTGAAATGTAGTTAACTTAGAACCACTTCTTTCTTCTAAAATAGACAAAGAGACTAAGGAAAACAGTAACAAGTACTACTATAAGTATATGATATCCATAACGATACTTAAGTTCTGGCATGTATTCAAAGTTCATTCCGTAAATACCTGTTAAGAAAGTTAGCGGAATGAAAATCGCTGAAAAAACGGTTAAAAACTTCATTACTTCATTCATGCGATTACTTAATGTCGATAAGTGGACGTCTGTTAATCCTGAAGCAATTTCTCGATTCAATTCTACGGCTTCATAAACTTGTATACAGTGATCGTAGGCATCTTTATAAAAGAGAGTTGTCTTCTCTGTGATGAGTTGTGATTCTTCTCTTAAAATAGCGGAGGTAATATCCTTTACTGGTGAAATAGCTCTTCTGATAAAAAGAAGCTCTTTCTTAAACCATTGGATTTCGGCCATAATACTTTCATCTGTATCGATTGTTTCTTCAATTCTTTCAAGCTCCATATCCAAGTTTTCATTGACGATAAAGTATCCATCAACAATTGAATCAAGAATGGCATAGAGTAGATAGTCCGAACCCATCTTGCGGACCCGCCCTTTTCCTTCTTTAATTCTAAGCCTGATACTATTAAAAATATCTTCAGGGAATTGTTGGAAAGTGATAACTGTATTCTTTAGTAATATGATACTGATCTGCTCACGAATAAATTTCTCGCTTTCTTCGTCATAGCTAATCATCTTAAGAGTTGTATAAATATAATCTTCATAGAATTCTACTTTAGGTCTTTGCTTTGTATTTAAAATATCTTCTAGTACAAGAGGATGAAGTTTAAAAAAATCACCAATTACTTTTAGTTTTTCGACTTCATGAACGCCGTCTAAATTAATCCAATTAACACAATCTGACTTAAGAGAATTAAGACATTCGGTAGGGTCACTAAACTCATCTCTGTGAAAACTATTTTGATTATAGGAAATATTTGTCAGCTTAATTTGATGAGTTGTTTCAGGATCACCTACATAAACTAAACTTCCTGGAGATAGGCCAGCTTTTTGGGATTTTGATAAGAACTTCATTCGTTTCCTTTTTGGGCCTTATAATCTTTTTACTAAATTTCTTCTTCTAAATTGTGATAAACGGTAACAACATCATCATCTTCTTCTAGCATACCGATAAGTCTTTCAATCTGCTCAATTGTTTCTTCATCAGCAGACTTTTTACTTAGTGGAATTCTAACAAGTGATGCCTCGTCGGGAGTGACTCCAATTTCTTGTAGCTTGAGTTGAATATCGCCGTATGCTTCCATTGGGCCAATGACTCTATAAAACTCTTCTTCTTTTTCAATATCTTCAGCGCCGCCATCAATCATATGTAGTGTAAAATCATCTTCATCTAGACCATCTATAGGTACATAGAACTCAGATTTTCTTTCAAAAACAAACTCTAGTGAACCAGTAACTCCTAGTGAGCCACCACACTTTCTAAAATAACTTCTAACATTGCCAACTGTTCTTGTAACATTATTGGTAGAAGCTTCAACAAAGATTGCTACTCCATTAGGCCCATATCCTTCATAGGAAATATCATCGTAGCCAACTCCATCGGTGCCTTGACCTTTTTTAATGGCCTTATCAATATTGTCTTTAGGAACATTGAACTTCTTACATCTTTCTACGGCGACTCTTAGAAGAAAGTTCGTTGCAATATCGGGACTTCCACTTTTTGAAGCAATAAATACATCTTTTAGAGCTTTCGTAAAAACTTGACCTCTTGCCTTGTCTGCCGCACCTTTCTTATTCGCAATTTTCGCTGATTTTCTACCCATTGAGCCCTGCCTGTATCTTATTAATTTTGTTGAAATTATATCTACTTCAACACGATAAAAAAAGAAGCATTGCTAAAAATTCGCAATTAAATCAAGACCCTGTTGTTAACTAGTTGAAATGATCAATATTTAATTGGAATGATGACTTTCTCTTTTGTCGTAGATATTATTTATCTATGTACACACTTAGGCCTTACCAAAAAGAAGCAGTGGAAAACTCCATTAGTTACTTTAAAAAACAGAGAGATCCTGCAGTTATCGTCCTTCCAACGGGTGCCGGTAAAAGTTTGGTCATTGCTGAACTTGCTCGAATTGCCAAGGGACGTGTCCTCGTATTGGCCCACGTAAAGGAACTTGTTGAGCAGAATCATGCAAAGTATGAAAGTTATGATCTAAAAGCGGGTATATATTCTGCAGGCTTAAATCAAAAAGACACAAAAGAAAAAGTTATCTTTGGTAGTATTCAGTCAGTGGCACGAGCAGGAAAATCATTTTTTAAAGACTTCTCACTTCTTATTATTGATGAATGTCATAGAGTAAGCTCCGAGGGAGATACACAGTATGCTTCAGTAATTGCTAAACTAAGGGAGTTTAACCCTTCCATTTGTATTTTAGGATTAACTGCAACTCCTTATCGTTTAGGACTAGGTTGGATTTATGAATTTAACTCCCTTGGTGAAATAAAGAGTGAGCAAGAAAAGTTTTTTAAACAATGTGTTTTTGAGTTACCGCTTGAGTACATGATTAGAAATAAGTTTTTAACAACTCCGGTAAAAGTGGATATACCTGTCACCTGTTATGACTTTAGTGAGCTTACAGAGTCAGATAAAATGTATACCACAGCTCAAGTTGAAGATATTTTAAAAAGACAAAAACGTCTTACGCCTTTGATTATAAAAAATATTATAGATATTACAGAGAATTACAAAAGAAAGGGAGTCATGATCTTTAGTTCTTCTGTGAAGCACGCTCAAGAGATTCTCTCATGTCTCCCCGAAGGTGAAGCCAAACTGATTCTTGGAGATACAGAAGATAGTGAACGTGACCTGATCATTAATGATTTCAAAAAGCGAAAGTTTAAATACCTTGTAAATGTTTCTGTTTTAACGACTGGCTTTGATGCCCCCCATGTCGATGTGATTGCTATCTTACGTCCTACCGAGTCCGTGAGTCTCTATCAGCAAATTATTGGCCGAGGACTTAGGCTTGATAGTGGTAAGAAAGATTGTTTTATTTTGGATTATACTGGGATGGGGCACGATATTTATTCTCCTGAAATTTCAGATAAGAAGCCAACTAAAGAGTCGGTTCCTGTGCTAGTTGATTGCCCTGATTGTGGATTTGAAAATAGCTTCTGGGGGATCGTTAATTTTGAAGGTGTCATGATAGAGCACTATGGAAGAAAATGTAGAGGTGCTGAGTTAGATCCTGAAACCCTTAAACCTATTCCCTGTGGACATCGCTTTCGTTTTAAACTCTGTCATAAGTGTGGAGAAGAGAATGATCTTACTGCCAGAGAGTGTTTTAATTGTAGTGCAACTCTCATAGACGCGGATTCAAAATTAAAGCAAGCTAGACTATCAAAAAATGCCCATGTGATGACTCCCGATTCTGTTGAGTTGCTTGAACGACAAGATAAAAATGGTAATAAGTTTTTAGATATTCGATACTTTGATTATGACTCAAAATATTTGAATGAAATTCATTATTTAAATTCCGAAACAAGCCTCAAAAAATTTAATATTAACTTTTTGCGCTCTCATATGAGAAGGCCTGAATTAGGTTTAGAGATTAGTGATATTAATGAAGTGCTTAAGTACCAAGCACTTCTTAGAATGCCCAAATTTGTTATTGCTCGTAAGCAAGATAAGTTTTGGAAAATTACAGAAAAAATATTTGTAGAAGAACTTTAATTAAATAAAGCTATTTACTATATCTAAGTCAATTTCTTGATTTTGAAAATGAGTATCTAGATAAAGCTCTTTGGCCTGTAGTCTACTCTTTTTTACAACACCACAGATAACATCCTTTAAAAGAATAAATTTAAAATCATCTTTATTTGATAGGGTAATAGATGTTGTTTTCTTAGGCTTACCAAAAGCTGAGCCCATCAGCGTGGTAGTTAAATCGGAAACTTCGTCTTGGATGTGAAGCTTTAAGATTCGTTGAGCCTCATCAACTTCACTTTCTTCAATAGGGCGATAGTTTATCGGATGATTTTTTAAAGTAAATCCATAAGGGCAATGAAGACAATTTGTCTTACAGCAAGATCCTCTATTTTTTAAGTAGGTACTTGTATAAATGGTTTCACCTGTTGAATCTTCATATGTTAATTCATTCATTCGTCATTCTCTTTGGTCATAAATTTCATTAATAATAACATGATCAATATAATCGGGATATTCGACTATTTTTGCTATAAATCAAATTAAAAAGAAGAATTATTTAGATAAGTCCTTGATAGTTGGTATATCGATTAGGCTTGTTAACTGCGTTAGTATAGTGTAAACTGACTTTGTTAAGGCTAGACCTTTTCGTTGTATTTATTGTGAAAAAGAGTATATTTTTGAGTACCGAATTAAATCCATTATCTTACCTTATTCAATATTCAATAAATGAACATTTTTATTTATTTGGGGGAGACTTAAGTCGCTCTCTTTTTTTTAATAGGATTTTAATCCGATTATAGTTTTTGTAGCTAAAATAACACAGGAGTTAACATGGCAACAGGTAAAGTAAAGTTTTTCAATGATCAAAAAGGTTTTGGATTCATCACTCCAGATGAAGGTGGAAGTGACGTATTCGTACACATCTCAGGAATTTCTGATGGAACTCTTCAAGAAGATGATAAAGTTGAATACGAACTAGGTGAAGGTCAAAAAGGACCATGCGCTGTTCAAGTTAGAAAGCTTTAGATAATAGTTTTTAGGGTCGTTCTTTTACGGCCCTAAAAAATATTTTTATGAAAGATCATTCCAAATTCTTTAACGAATCAAAACTTATAAGAATCTTAAAAAAGCATGCTCTCTCGCTAGGCTCTAAACTAATTTATCAAATTTTAGTTTTGCTTCATTTGTTAAAAAGTGACAAAACTCCAAGGAAAACCAAGTTAGCAATTGTTGCGGCTCTTGGATATTTTGTATTTCCTTTAGACGCAATACCTGATTTCTTGCCAGGTGGTTGGATTGATGATGGAATTGTCATTGTAAAGTTACTTAAAAGTATTCAATCTGCTGTAACCCCTGAAATAGAGCAAGAGGCTCAGGGCAGTTACCAAAAAATATTCAAGAAGCCCTACGGGGATAAAAATATAAAGGAATAGGTCTAAAGCATGAACCAGTTTATATCAAAATATATATCAGATAATTCAGGTATGATGACAGAGGTTGCTAAAAATATTGTCATTAGTCTCTGTATTCTTTTTCTTTGTTTCATCTTATCGAAATTTCTTAAATCATTAATTGAAAGAATGATTGGAAAATCACAGAGCATTGATTCTACTATTTTACCTGTCTTGAATAGCTTAATGAAATTCATTGTCTACACTGTCGGTATCATTGTCATTTTAGACTTATTTGGAGTTAATACTGCGAGCATTGTGACTCTACTTGGTACCATTGGTCTCGCCGTTGGATTTGCCTTAAAAGATACTCTTAGTAATATTGCAGCAGGAGTGATGCTTTTGATCTTAAGACCTTTCAAGGTTGGGGACTTTATAGAGTGTAGTGGTAATTCGGGAAAAGTTATTGAGATTAATTTATTTACGACTATCCTTGAAACTGCAGATGGTATTTATATCTCTACACCAAACGGAAGTCTGTGGGGAAATAGTATTAAAAACTTCACTAAGAATCAAAAAAGAAGAATGGATATCATAGTCGGGATTTCATACAACGATTCAATTGATGATGCTATTAGTGTTTTAAAATCCATAATTGATAAAGAGGAGCGTATTCTAAAAGAACCTGGCGCTCAAGCAATGGTAACTTCCATGGCCGATAGTTGTGTGAATGTTCAGCTGAGATGCTGGTGTAGTGTCACTGATTATTGGGATGTTTACTGGAAGCTTCAAAAAGAAGTAAAGGTAGAGATTGAAGCTGCAGGACTGAGTATTCCATTTCCTCAAAGAGATTTAAATGTTAAATATAGCGACAAAGAGTTTTTAACAAAATGATACGTTTTTTAATACTTCTTCTTTCTATTTCTCAATTTAGTTCAGTTCATGGGATTGTTGGAGGAGAGCTCGTTGGTCATACTGATCCGTTAAGCTATCATGTTGTTTCATGGGCCTATCAAAAAAAGTCATTTTGTTCAGGTGTCATCATTGGTAAAAGAAGAATTCTTACGGCCGCTCATTGTGTTTCTGGAGGGCTCGATGAAATTGCATTCGGCCAAGACGTAAATAAAGCAAAATTTATTCCTGTTGTACATGCAAGAGTGCATACCTATTTTACTCCAAGTAAAATGAGTATGAAGTTACCAAATGCAATGATTAACGACATTGCAGTACTAACTCTTAAAGAAAATATACCTTCTCCTTATAAAGCAGTTTCTATCTATAATGATCTTGATGATACAGGTGATATTTACTTATATGGTTATGGAAAAACTTCAGTCAATGGAGCTATGGGGCTTTTGCATAGAAAGAAGGTTGAACTGATTGATTACTTTGTCCCAAGCGGTGAATGGGTTACTTCTCAGGCAGCGTGTGGCGGAGACTCCGGTGGACCACTTATCTATACTAATAAAAAAGAGGTCTACTTACTGGGAATCACTTCTCGTTCTGATAAAAGATTTGAAGGTCAGCCATGCAATGGTCCTTCTGTTCAAACAGACTTGAGGCATCAGCGATGGTGGCTAAATGGAAACTAAATGTTAAAGAATACTTTATCAAAGTCTGATTACGACTCTTTAGTTAATTGTCTTAAGTCTAACCAGCCATTTTTTCTAAAAAATATTGATTTAAAGCTTGAGGACTTAAAAGAGTTTAATGGATTCTCTTCTCTTGATAACTTGTACAAAGAATGGCCGAAAGAAGTTGATTCTTATTTGCCAGGAATTGCTGACGAAGTTAATTCAGTTACTTTAGATAAAGAAGAAGCATTTCAAAACTACAGAGAGGGGAAATCTCTTTTATTCAATGATGCAAACTTAGTTTATGAAGAGCTTCAAAAAATGACCGAAGATATTCAGACTGAATTTGGATTTTCTCAGTTAACAATTGCAAGAAGTCTCTTATATGCAGTTCCTTCTGACCATGGAACTGATCCTCATTTTGATCAAAACTACAATTTTATTTATCAGCTTCAGGGAAAGAAGAAGTGGTGGATCTCTGAAAATACAGAGATTATTAACCCTCTTTCTCGTTATACCATAGGCTCTCAACCAGAGCCTGAGTTAGAAAGCTATGCTGAAAAAATTCCGTCTGAATTTCCTGAAACAAATACAAAAGAATACCTACTAGAAGAGGGCTCTTTCCTCTTTGTTCCAAGAGGAGCTTGGCATAAAACTCAAAGTATTGGGTCTGATTCTTTGGCCCTTAACTTTACATACACAGTTCCTAGTTGGCTTGATCTTTTCCTAAGTGCTTTAAGAGGAAAACTTGCTCTTGATAGTAAGTGGAGAGATAGTGCTCTCTTTGTAAATCACCCCGATTTTTCGTTTGAGGCCACAGATGAATTTGATGAGTTGCTGGCGATCTTACCTTATGATTCTCCCAATTGGATTGCTGAAAATATTTTAAGTATCACCGAATCAAATAGATAGCTTACTCTTTTTGAAATTTGCTTTGAATGATATAACTGATAGCAACAGCGACAAAGGCACTGAGACCAAGAAGCCCACCGATAGGTGGTGTATATATTCTCAAAACTTCAAAAGTAATCACAAACAAAACAGCACTAGCAAAGATAAAAATCTTTTTTAATTTATGATAATGGGTCATTCCCACAAAACTTGCACCAAAAGCAATAAGAGAATACTCATAAGATAGGGCCTGATTACTTTTAAAGAGGAGCTGTAAAAGTAAGGAGATTACTATCGTGATGATTGCGGATGACTGGATGTTATTTAGTTTTGTTCTTTCAGTAAGCTCAATGGTTGAGAAAGTCGCAAGAATTGAAAGTAGTAGCTTATAAACTAGCATTTAACACCTTAATTAGAAGGTAGGATGCAAAAGAACCAAGGAAGGCAATACTGCCTAGCTTACCTCCATATCCCATTACTCTATTCTTAGAAGCGATAAAAGTAATGCTTGTGATCATTGCCGCTACTAGAAAATAGAGAGGATAGTTACCAAATAATGACAGGGTCATGCCGATGAAGGATCCACAATAGGTAATACCATGTGTTTCGAACCTTTTAGGTATCAGTGTGAAGCACAGTCCTATAATACAAGATGACAGAACAGGAGACGGAACAAAATGAAAATGCAGTTCAAATGTTAATAAGCTTGAGATAAGGACAAGAATAAAAGTAGAGGCATAGTTCTTCATGATTTCCATTGCTAACAAAGACTCTTTATTATAGCTTTTATACATAACATTTCAAATTTTCAGGAGCTTGCGTTATGAGTAATAAGATTTCTGCCCAGCATATTTTAGTAGACCAAGAGTTTGAGGCAAATGATGCTTTAAAAAAAATTGAAGCCGGAGAAAGCTTTGAAAAAGTTGCTGAAGACTTTTCAAATTGTCCATCTGGTAAGCAAGGTGGGAACCTTGGAGAGTTTGGTAAGGGGATGATGGTCGCTCCATTTGAAAGTGCAGCCTTTGCTTTGGAAGTTGGTGAAGTTTCTGGTCCAGTAAAAACCCAGTTTGGTTATCATATTATAAAAAGGCTTTCTTAAATTGAAAAAAATCTTTTTATATTTATCTCTTCTTTTCTTAGTACTTATTAGTAGTGGGTGCTCACACTTTAATACAGTGGAAGGGAAGTATAAATATGATGAAAATTACGTAACTGTAAATGATGTTGATTATGAATCAGTTGAGACAGGAACCTATGGTTTTACTATTACGAAGAAAGAAAGACCGAAGCTTAGTGGATACTTAGATTACAGTTACGATATTTACCCAGACATATCATTTGAACAAGATAAGCTTCATCCTTCAAACTCTGGACTTCGAAGTACTATTGAAACATTTGAGTTAAGAAGAGTGAGTTCTTATCTTAGTGGAAAAGCATCAATCAATTCTATCATCGGTTCTTTTGAATTAGGTATTGGAGCTGGAGTTTCTTACTTTGATGCTTATAGTTCTCAAGTTGATACATCTAAAGTAGAGCCAGTTTTTAGATATGAGGGCGCTTATACACTTTTTTTAACAGATTCAATTTATACAGCAGCTCATTTTACTTTTGTTGAGGCGCCAAGTAGTTCTTACTCAGAATTTTATTCACTATCTTATCGACTCGGTTATATCTTTAAATAAATACATATGATGAATACAAAGAATATTAATAGATTTAACTTTTTACTTGCTACCTTTATTATCCTTTGGGGGGCATGGGTGCGTCTCTCTGGTTCTGGAGCCGGCTGCGGAGAGCATTGGCCGCTATGTAATGGGGAAGTCATTCCGATGACGGATAGCTATAAAACCATTATTGAGTTTGTTCATAGATTAACCTCAGGCATATATGGACTTACTGTTCTAGGGGGAGTTATTTATGCTGCAAAAGAATATGGTAAGAAACATAGAGTTTTTTATAGCTCACTATTAGTACTCATCTTTACCATTATTGAGGCATTAATCGGAGCAGTCCTTGTGAAAAAGGGATTGGTTGATAAGAACGCATCTCACTTACGAGCTATTGTTATCGCCATGCATTTAGCAAATACGCTGTTACTTATTTCAACTCATCTTTTAGTAGAATACTTTACGACTACGAACTTTAAAATTAACTTTAAAAAGCTCTTAACTGTTAAAAACTTATCGATACTTTTTCTTTTTATGATTGTTGCTTGTAGTGGTGCGGTTACAGCTCTTGGGAATACTTTATTTCCTGATACATCTTTAATCGAAGGGATGGGCCGTGATTTTGATATAAGCTCTCCCTTTCTGATTCAGCTTAGAATCTACCATCCGATTGCTGCCATTGCTCTAGGTCTTTTAATTATTAGTAAGTCTTTAAAGGTTGATAAAACTTCATCTACTTATCACCGGTTACTTCTACCAACGATTGTGATTGCTCTGTGTTTTGGAGTGATCAACTGGTTAATGATGTCTCCAGCTTGGGGAGCACTCATACACCTGCTTTTAGCTGATGCGCTATGGTCAATTCTTTTGATGACAATCCTATATGATTCAAAAAAGTAGCTTTTGTAATTCGAAAAAACAAGTAAAGGAAAAATCAGAGTCTTTTTTAAATTGAGCATTTTTTTCATTTAAAAAAAGACCCGCTTTAACTTTTGCATTCTTCGCTGCTTGTAGATCAAAAATATAGTCACCTATGTAGCAACATTCGTTTGGTTGCAACTTATATAGTTCTAAAAGATGATTTAGTGAGCTTGGGTCTGGCTTTGGGGGAAAGTCTTCTCTTGTGATAATATGCTCAAAAGGCAGGGCATGCATTTCAACTGTTTTTAGTGCTACGGACTTAGAGTTACGTGTGATGATGGCAGTGGGAATACCTTTCATTGTTAAGATTTCCAGAAATTCAGAAACACCTGGAATAATCACTGAGTTAAGAGCTCCTTGTTCTTCATGAAAGGCCACAATATCAAGAGCCGATTTTATTTGGTCTTGATCCTCAAGGGTATCGATATATTCAAGGATGGCTTGATCTTGATTAATTCCTATTTCTTCTTTTATGAGTGTAAAGTTTAGCTTTGAATCGACGAGTGTTCCATCAAGGTCAAAGAAAATTCCTTTTAAGTTTTTCATGACTACGTCCCACAGAATGTATTTTGAACGACTTGTTCTTTCGTTGGAGGTTTGCAGAAATCACTATTTTGTACGAGGTGATCTCGATCAAATGGATCTTTTAGAATTTCATGAAACTTTTTGAATGGTTCAAAGTCACCTTGGTAAGACTTTTTGATGACTTCTTCTACTTTATGATTTCTTGGTATAACAGCAGGATTTGTTTCAGCCATTCTACGAATGGCCTCTTCTGTGGTTATATCTTCTGAACTTAGAACCTTTTTCCATTCTTTAGTAAAACTGTTGTCCTCATCTTTTTCAAGAGAAAGAAAGAAGTTTGTATAATCAGATTTGGTCGTATCTAAAGTATTTATGAGTTGGTTTAGTAAAATAGAGAAATTATTTGGTACAGATTGAAAGCCAAGCTTTTTAGACATTTCAAGTTCATAACTCTCTTGAAAGTAGCCAGATATTTTAGAAAGTTCTTCATTTAATATTGCTAATGATTTTTCTTGATCAGTATCAACAAGAGAAAGAAAGCAATCAGCTAGTCTTGCAAGATTCCACTGTAATATCTTTGGTTGATTGGAAAAGGCATAACGGCCTTCACGGTCGACATAGCTATAACTTTTATCCATTTGGAATTGATCCATAAAGGCACAAGGGCCGTAATCAATTGTCTCTCCAGAGATGGTCATATTGTCTGTATTCATAACTCCATGAATGAAACCTAGAGACATCCACTTCGCTACAAGTTGAGCTTGCTTTTTAAAAACACTTTTTAAGAACTCTAAATATTTATGCTCATTATTTTCAATATGTGGATAATGTCTATTAATACAAAAGTCTGTAAGGTGCTTGATTGCATCAAAGTCATTTAATGAAAAAAAGTATTGAAACGTACCAATGCGAATATGACTGGTGGCAACTCTGGTAAAAACTCCGCCTGCTAATTCTGATTCCCGATAAACAGGATCGCCTGTTAAGCAAGCAGCAAGTGCTCTTGTTGTTGGAACACTTAATTTATTCATCGCCTCACTAACTAAGAATTCTCTAATCACCGGACCTAAAGAGCTCATTCCATCGCCACGTCTTGAAAATGCAGTTGGTCCTGAGCCTTTCAACTGAACCTCATAAAGTTGATTTTGATACTCTACTTCACCAAGTAATGCCGCTCTACCATCTCCAAGCTGAGGGTTAAAATATCCAAATTGATGGCCAGCATAGGCAGTAGCAATTGGTTTACTATTTTGAAATAATTTATTACCTGTGAAGTATTGAGATATTTCTTCTTGACTGAGATTTGACAAGTCTATTCCTAGTTCAAGACACAACTCTTCGTTAAGTAGTAGTAGTTGTGGGGCCGTGAAGCCACCTAATTCTACTTCACGGTAGAAGTGACTTGGGAGTTTTTGAAAATCTTGTTTTAAGTTAAGCATATATATTTATCACCCTTTTTAGGGTCAAAGTAAATTCTTGTTTAACAAATCATTTCTAGTAATATGAAGAGATGAAAAAAGTTATTATTATTGGTGGTGGACCCACAGGTCTCTTTTGTGCCTATAAGCTACTAAATTCAGGCATTGCCGTTGATTTATACGATCAAATGAGCGGGGTTGGAAAAAAATTCTTAGTGGCCGGACATGGTGGCCTCAATTTAACACATAGTGAAAGTCCTGAGAAATTTGTCAGTCGTTATCAGGAAAATTCAGAAAAATTTACAGGTTTTTTAAAATCATTTACTCCAGAGAATTTAAGATCATGGTGTGATGAGATAGGTGTTGAGACCTTTGTCGGTTCAAGTGGAAGAGTTTTTCCAAAGAAAATGAAAGCAGGTGAAATGTTAAACCTTTGGAAAGATAAACTAAAATCTTTTTCGAACTTCTGTTTTTATCCAAATCATAAATTATTAAAATTTGAAGATAACAAAGTCTATTTCATTAAAGATGGAGAGCAAGAGGTTATTAAAGATTATAAGTATCTCGTGATTGCTTTGGGTGGAGCTAGTTGGAAGAAGACTGGAAGTGATGGGCTTTGGTTTGAGCAACTTCAAAAACAGGGTGTTTTGTTAAGTGACTTTAGACCTATGAACTGTGGTTTTGAAGTGGACTGGAGTGATAAATTTATAAAAGATGATGAGGTCTTTCCAATTAAGAATATTGAAATCTCTTTTAAAGAGAATAAGACTAAAAGTGAATTAATGGTTACAAGTTATGGTGTGGAGGGTGGTGGTATATATGCCCTTAGTTCATTTATAGAGAACGAAATCTATAATCAAGCATGTTGTAAAATCTCAATAGATTTAATTCCTCAAAAGTCAGAGGAAGAAGTTAAAAAGATTTTAGCAACGAAAGATAATAAGATGACATGGTCAAATTTTTTAAGAAAGAAACTAAAAGTATCAAAAGAAAAATACCGCTTACTTAAGGAAGTTACTTCTAGATTATCAAAAGAAGAATTTATTAATAATTTACATTTTCACCTTAAACACGCCTATGTAGATTTAAGCAAATGTAGACCGATTGATGAAGCGATCTCAACAAAAGGTGGCGTGAAATTTAATTGTCTATCGAAACACCTGAGTTGGTTGGAAAATGATAAAATCTATTTTGGAGGAGAAATGTTAGACTGGAGTGCCCCAACCGGTGGTTATTTACTGCAAGGTTGTTTCTCAACTGCTAATATCATTGCTGAGGATATTATTAAAAGGTGTGAACTCGAATGAAACTTTTTTTCAAAATACATTTAATGGAATTGATTAAAATGATTTTGATTTTTGATCTTCCTTTGCTTCTTTTCTTTCTCTTTAGTCCCTATCCACTACCTAATATTCACTTTGTATTCTTGATCGTTTTAATCGTTTCCCAGTATGTTTTTAAGAGTGAAAAGAAGTATAAAAACTTACATTATAAAAGTGCTGAGATGCAACTTAAGAGAGAGCTTAAGAGAATACCATCTATTAATGAAGTTAATATCAGACTTATGAAGATGTTTCAGTTCCATGGAGCAAGTATTATATTTACTGGTTTATTAATCATTATTATAACCATCTTCTTTGGTCAGTTTTAGTTCGTAAATTTTACATTCTACTAATTCCTTACATTTTTTGGTGTTTGCTTCATTCTATTAGATAATGGTTGAGAAAATAATCAGGAGGATTAATGAAGTCACTTTTACTGCTAGTAGGATTGCTAGTATTTTCTAACTTGTCTCACGCCAATTTACATTTAGCACCACCAAATATTTCAATTGGTAGAACGAAGGCCATCTTTATAGATATAAAAACTATTAAGAGCACAATTGTTTATGATCTTGGTAAAAACAAAGCCGTTGCAAAATCAGAGATTGAATTTTCCCAAGGTTTAAGTGGTTACCCTATATTTGATTTATTACCAACTCCTATAAAAGTAACAATCAATGGAGAAGTTACACAAACTCAAACAACCAGTATGGATGGAGTATCTACTGTACGCTATGTAAAGAAATCCTTATCAAGTGGTTTACATAAAATGACCATTGAGAATGAAATTTCAAAAAATATTTCTTGGAATTCTAATTATTTGAAAAATGCTTTTTGGATGAGTGATCTATCAGACAGAAGATATATTGAGCAATATCTTCCAACAAACCTAGAGTTTGATCAGTATAAGAAAACTTTAAGTATCAAAATTATTGGAACCGATCGTGAGCATAATTTAGTGACTAATGGTGACGTTAAGTCTCTTGGCCTTAATGAGTGGTTAGTTGATTATCCGGAAGTCTACACTGCAAGTTCTTTCTTTTATCATTTAACCTTAAAGGGTCAAATTCCAACTGTGTATTCTACTTATCGTTCAATTGATAATAGAGAAATACCAATTACTGTTTATACATCCCAAGGAACTTCAAAGTTTATGAACAAAACGAAGGAAGTACTTGCTGAACTAGAAAGAGATTATGGCCCATGGCCACATTCACAAGTTATCGTTTATGGTGCCGGAATGGGTGGTATGGAGCACTGTGGAGCAACCATTACAAGCTTTTCTGCTTTAGGGCATGAACTTATCCATAGTTACTTTGCGAGAGGGGTGATGCCAGCTCATGGAAATGCAGGATGGGTAGATGAGGCCGTAGCTAGTTGGAGAGATTCTAATTATCCTTCATATACGGAACGAAGATTATCTCCAACAAGAATGGCCGGACACTCCGTTTATGAAAGAACAACTGATCGTAATGCCTATACTAAAGGGATGAGGTTTATAGGTCATCTTAATAAGAAGTTTGAGAATAAAGAAAGCTTTAAATTATTCCTACGAAGCTTCTTTGAAGAACGTAAGTTTAAGCCCTTTAAAACACCAGAGTTTCAGGCCGCTATAGAAAAGTTCTATGGAGAAGACGTTGGGAATCTCTTTGATAAATACGTTTATGGTTCGAAGGGGAATGTGGATGACTCAGAGCATGGTCACGATCATCAAAACCCTTACCACCCTAGACTGTCTGAACAACAGCTTAACGAGCTACTATAGAATCTAAAAGATTCTCTTATACATTCCTTAACTTTCTTTATCTTTAAGGAACAAATGCTATAATTTTTTGATTGAATTGAGCTAGCACTACCGCTAGCTCTTTTTTTACCCCTTGGAAATAAGAATGTTTAATCTAATAAAGTACTTTAGTGAAAAGCACCTAATCGTAAATGTTTTATTTTTTGGTGTTCTTATTTTTGCCTTCTTTTCATGGAAACAAATAGGAAAGGAAGAGCTACCTGAGTTTACCAGTAACTGGATTCGAATTACGACAATTTATCCTGGTGCCCCCGCTAGTGATGTGGAACTTTTTGTTACCAAGCCTTTAGAAGATGAATTAAAGGGAATTGTTGGTATTGACGAAACGAGCTCAAACTCTAGTTCTGGAGTTAGCTCTATTCGAATAGTTTTAGAAGATGATTATCCCGACAAAGACGAAGTCGTTCAGGAGATTAAAGACGCAATCCTTCGTGCTGATATGCCGGCGGAAGTAAGGGATCTACCCAAGTTTAGACAATTTAAAAGCTCAGCTAAAGCAATACTAGATGTCGGTCTTTATTTAGATGGAATAAAATCTCTTAATACACAAGATCGACAAAAATTACAGGAACTCGTTCTTTCATTAGAAAATCAATTACTATCCCTAAAAGAAGTTAGTTCTGTAGAGAAAGATTATTATAGAAAACCTGAACTACAGATCAGGGTAGATCCAACAAGAAAGAAAGAATATGATGTTTCTCTTTCCTTAATCAGTGAGCAAATAAGAAGAAATAATATACGAGTTCCAGTGGGAACCATGCAGGATCGCGGTGAGAGTCGTGTTACCGCTTTAAATGAGTATGAAAATGTGGAGCAGCTTAATGACCTTATAATCCGTGGAAATTACACAGGTGAAAATATTAGGCTCAAGCAGCTTGCAACGGTAAAAGATGGTTTTGAAAAAACAACGAATATATTTAAAGTAAATGGTCATGAGGGTGTCTTTTTAAATATCAGAAAGAGTCTTTCAATTGATATTCTTAGTGCACAAGCTATCGTCAAAAAAACCATCAATGAGTTTCAAAAAAATAATATTGATAATAAATTAAAAATTGTGTTGATGGACGATGAATCTTTTGCTGTTCGTAATAGATTAAGTATTATTGGTTCAAATGGAATGCTTGGTTTTATTCTTATTTTTCTGACTCTATTATTCTTTGTTGATTTGAAGGCAAGTTTTTGGGTTGCAATGGGGATTCCATTTAGTATGGCCTTTTCATTAATTATTGCAAACATTGCTGGTTATACGATTAATAATATGACTCTTGCTGGAATTATTATTGTTCTTGGGGTTGTGGTTGATGATGCAGTTATTGTTGCAGAAATAATTTCAAAGAAACGAGAAGAGGGTCTCTCCCCCGTGGAATCTATCGTTGAAGGTTGTAAGGAGGTCTACACTCCTATTACTTTCAGTATTTTAACCACTTGTGTGGCGTTCATACCTCTTATTTTCTTTGAAGGGTTTTTTGGAAAGCTTGTTTCTTTTATCCCACTAATTGTTATTTTAATGTTGATTGGTTCACTCGTTGAATCTTTATTCTTGCTACCTTCCCATGTTTCGGGAGAAAAGGGATGGTTTGATAAATATAAATTTACGGGAAAGAAAACGTGGTTCAAGAAATACGAACTTATGTACCAAAACTTTCTATATAAGGTGATTAACCTTCGAGTTTTTGTGATTAGTTTCTTTATTGTGACACTTCTAGGTGGAATCTTTATTTTTAAAACAAAAATGAAGTTTGTGATGTTTCCTCGTGAGGAGAGTCAAGAGGTCGTCATTAAGGTTGAAGGTGAAGAGGGAATAGTAAGACAAGAGATGGCAAAATTGATTGAGCCAATTGAGGAAATGTTTTACAAGGATACTGAAAATGTTGTGGGCATTAGAGCGACTATTGCAGTCTCTCGTCGAGGAGGTCAGGTTAAGGAGAACGAAGCTTCAATTCTAGCTGAGCTTACACCAGCTGATACTCGTAAAACATCGCTTAACGAACTCATGAAAACGTGGAAAGAGAAAACCAGTGACTTAGAAGGAATTAAAAAAGTAAAGTTTCTAAGAGGTCGTTGGGGAAGAGATTCTGGAAGTGCTGTGGAAATTCAGATTCAAGAAAATAATGATAAAACAAGATCAGCAGTTGCTAATACTATTAAAAAATATTTAGAGGGAAAAGAATATACTGCAGACGTAGAGATAGACCGTCCTATTATGAAAAGAGAATATATCTTCAAACTTAATCAAGATAAGCTCGTTAAGTTAAATGTCAATCCGCTAACGGTGACTAGAACTTTAAGAGCATTTGTTGAAGGAATTGTCCTATACTCTATTAATAAAGGCGAAGAAGAGATCGATGTAAAGATCACTGTTGATGATAATTTCAAAACAGATTTAAATACATTACTTGATTTAAAGGTTGAAAATAATCAAGGACTACTTATAAAACTTGTCGATATAGCAACTCTTGAAGAAATGGAAAGGCCAATTAGTATTCAAAGAGCAAACTTCAAAAGAGCTTCATCTATTTTTGGAAATTTAAAAGAAAAAGTTAAAGTAACTCCATTAGAGATTGCAGATGATCTTGAGAAAAATTTATTCCCTGAAATATATTCAAACTTTCCCACCACGATTTTAGAGTTTAAAGGAGAGATTAAGGATAGTAGGGAAAGTCAGGGAGAGTTTACAAATTCTGTATTAATTGCTCTTTTGATGATCTATATGTTGTTAGTGATTATGTTTGATTCAATGTATAAGCCTTTCATTGTTCTTTCAATAGTTCCTTTTGGTTTAGCAGGTATTGCTTATGTTTTACTACTGCATGGTATGAGCGTTTATGGTTTCTTTGCGGCCATTGGTGCTCTTGGAATGTTGGGAGTTGTTATAAACGACGCTATTGTGATGGTTAATAAGATTGAGCTTAATATTCTGTCCTCACCAGAAGATCGTCTAGAGGCTCTCGTTCAAGGAGCGGCGACTAGACTACGGCCAATACTTCTAACGACTTTTACAACTGTAGTTGGAGTGTTGCCTACGGCATATGGCTTTGCTGGTTATGACTCAATTCTTGCTGAAATGATGTTAACAATGGGGTGGGGACTAGCAGTCGGTACATGTGTCACTCTACTCTTAATTCCTTGCATTTATTCTTTTTTAATCAAAGGAAAGAGAGTAGAGCTTGTTAGCTAATAAGGTTATTGATAGTTTTTATCAATCTCTTGAGTAATTAAGTCTTCTAGGTATTGATATCCAAACTTCACAAGGGGTTTTCCATTAACAAAGAATGTTGGAGTGGCCCTCACTTTTAGAGTCTTAGCATCTGCAATATCTTGGTTAAGGTTTATCATAATCTCAGGGCTTTCCATGTCTCTTTTGATTTGAGCAATATCTACTTTTGCCTGAGGAAGAAAGTCCCAGATCTTTTCAGGTTGTGGGTTATGATGATTTCCCCAAGCTGGCTGATAGTAAAAGAGTATGGCCATGGCCTCCCAGTATTTACCTTGTTTTCTTGCCGCTTCAAGTATTTTTACAGCATATGTTGAGTTCTTATGAAAGGGGACATACCTTACGACAAGTCTCAGCTTACCTTTATACTTCTCAAGAAGGTTTTTTACGTAGGGATAGAATTTTCGACATGATTCACATTCAGGATCAAGGAACTCTACAAGTATAACTTTTGCATTCTTGTCACCAAGAGTAGGGGAATATGGTTTGACGAAAAGTTCTGACTTTGTGCTTGAGAGAAAGTCCATTTTTTCAGCTTTATTTCGATCATAGAAATACTTAGAAACTATAAAAACAAGAACTGAAGTTACAACAAGTAGAGAGATGGCGATTTTTTTATTCAAGATATATCCTTATTTTTTTTGTTTAAAATAATACTGGTTATTAAAAGCAAGATAAATGCGATGAGAGAAAGAAAAGGTATTGTAATAAAGCCAAATAGATTTATCCAAGTTGTTGCACATGATACTCCTTGTACGCAAGGAGAAGCAGATTCTGGAACAATCCCATGGATGAGGAGATTATGGTAAACAGAAATTATGAAACCAATGTAAATAAATGGGTTTGCATATCTTAAACAAGAACTATCATTAAACCAAAAAGCAACTGCAAAAATAAGAACTAAGGGGTACATGGCTATACGTTGATACCAACATAGTGAGCAGGGGGTAAACTCCATGACTTCACTAAAGAATAAACTACCAGTGGTGGCCACAAAACTTATGAACAATAAGATAAAAAGAAGATGATCTATTTTTAATTTTTTAATAATGGGCATATGAATTATCGCATTGGAATGCAATACCTCCAACTATTCTGAGAGCTCGATACATAATGTTGGCCCACTTTTCACATTTTTTATGATTTTGATCTGGTGGGAGTTGGCTACATGCCATTAACATTTCATCTCGAAGTTTTATATCACAATCTTTTTGAGTATATCCTGTTGTAGCCGGCTCATGATGGTAGCAGTGATCATGGTTAATGCAAGGCTGTGTGAAGATATCTTTGAATCCACCAGCAGGACCTGAACAACCATTAAAAAAAAGTACTTCCTCTCGGTCATTCTTAACTTCGCAAGTATCTACTCTCAGTCTAAGTTTTGACTTTGGACAAGTATACTTCTCATAAAATGTCCCATTCATTTGACCACACAGCTGTTTAATACTTGAGGCATTAACTAGACTAGAGAAAAATGTTAATAATAGTAGAAACTTCATCTAAATATCATGCCAAATTGAAGTCTTATTGTACAATAGGGGTTCAACATTTTGGTCTGTAAATTATGAAAAAACTTTTGAAATTAAAAACAAACCTATTTAGTCGAAATGCTTTATTTATAGAGATAGCAGCTAAATTAGGTAAGGACTTTATATTTTCAGATAAAAAAGAGAACTTTGATAAGCTTGTTTCAGCTTTGTCTAACCGCGTTGAGTTTCTTACAGATGAACTTGGAGAAATTAAAGGTAGCTTTTTAAAAGCAGGGCAAATGCTCTCTTTATATGCTGGCGATCTACTTCCGGCAGACCTGTTAAAAGTTCTTGAAAAACTTCAATCAGAGACTAGTTACTTAGAGTGGAAAGTCATTAGTAAGAATCTTCCAAGTCATACACTGAGTGAACTAAAAATAGAAGAGGATGCTTTTGCAGCTGCTTCTATAGGACAGGTGCATCGTGCTACCGGCTTAAATGGCGAAGAGATGGCCTTAAAAATACAGTATAAGAATGTTGAAAAACTTATTGATACTGACCTTCGCTTTATTAAGCTTTTAGTAAAAGCAATGAAAGTAGTTCCTAAGGATTTAAAGTTAGAAGAAGCATTTGAAGAAGTAAAAAGAATGCTGATCGTTGAAATGAATTATGAAGAAGAAGTAAAAAATATGAACTACTTCAGAGATCATTTAAATGATGATTATATTATTCCTATTGTTTACGAGAGGTATTCTAGTAAGAAAGAAATATGTATGAGCTATATTGAATCGAAGGGACTAGAAGAGGAACTTCGAAGAAAATCATTAGAGGAAAAAGTTAAGCTAGCTGAAAGTTTTTTTACCCTTTTCTTAAAAGAGATATTTATTCTCAAAAGAGTTCAGTCAGATGCCCATATGGGGAATTTTCTTATTCAAGATAATAAGTGGGTGCTTTTAGACTTTGGTGCCACAAAAGAATTATCAGAGGAATTGGCAAGACAGTACCAACAACTTATACAGGCTTTCTTTGAAAAAGATATTAATCGTGCGATTGACGTTTTAAAAGAGCAAGAAGCAATTAATTTTGAGAAATCAAATATGATTTATTTTTATGAATATTGTGAAATTGTTTCAGAGCCTTTACAGAATTTAGAGTATGACTGGGCCAACTCAGATGTGGCCACTCGCTTAATGAAGAAAATTGATGAAACGACAAAAAATATCTCGTTAAATCATATCCCTTTTGAAAATATCTTTATTGATCGCAAGATTGTAGGGGTTTTCTATATGTTGAAAAAAATAGGTGTTCCCTTAAATTTACACAAATTATTTTATAAATTTAGTGCTGATTTGGCGTAGGCATAAATTGAAGTAATGGCCAGGAACATAAGAGGCCAAATTGTCATATGCATACCAATTGTTCTTAATTTAAAGTTCATCTTATTTCCACGAAAAGCAATAAAATGAAATGTCCTACCTAGAAAAATTATTATCCCTAAAAGATGAATAATAAACTTAGGAAGGATCATAAACCATTCAGCACTAAAGAGAAGAATCATTAAAAGTGGAACATAAGAGTTGAAGTTTGAATGGGCACTTACAATCGCTTCAATTTCAAAAGTTTTTCCTGCACCAAGTGAGATCTGATTTCTCTGACGTGCCTTAATGGTCTCAAGAGTAATCATTATATAAAGTAGTGTTAGTAAGCCTAAGTAGAGATTTGAGATCATAAGTTTTCCTTTTATTTATTATGAGTCTATTCCTTCAAATTGCCAATTTTTGTAGGCATACTTCTTGTGCTAAGTAGCTGATAAAGCGATCAACTTATGTAATTAATGATTTAACCGATAAGATAGATTGAGTATTAACTTTCGGCAGGGTGTGATCTTGAAATTTGATAAATCTATTCATTTTCTTTTACTAGTTCTTATCATTAGTCTTTCCTCTTGTGAGGAGGCGAATCAAGCAGGAATTAATATTCCTGGTGTCACCAATGGAAGCAACACCTTACCTACTGGTGAAGAATTTAGTCGATTGGTTAATGATTCTGTTAATCCTCCAGGTGGAAATTGTAATTATGCCCAGAGGGATGAAGCTATTCCCGCAGTCGCACCTTCTTCTGCAGCAGCTTCAAATGTGTGTAAGCACTTTAGTAAGTTTAAAAGGAGTGGAGTTCCAGAGGCCCCTTTAAAACAAGCTTTAAAATTTTATGAAAAGAATAAATCTAAATTTAAAAGTAGTTGGGTTTCTATTGCCGATTATTCACAAAAATCAGATAAGAAAAGATTCTACATGGTGAATCTAGAGTCAGGTGAAGTTCGAAAGCACAAAGTTTCTCACGGTTCGGGGAATAGAGGTGGAAGAAAGTATGGTGATGAGAATCATGATGGCATGATTGATCGGTGTCAACACCCAGGAAGTTCTTCACGGACAAATATGACAAGACCAGGCTTTTTTGCAACTGGAGAGCAATACTATTCATGTGGCTCAAAGAAAAATGGAAGATGTTCCCATGCAGAGTCTAGAAACTCGAGAGGTCTTCTAACAAAAGGTTGGCCTAAGTTTAGAAATGGAAAAAATGCACTTCGACTTGATGGACTTACTCCAAGTGTAAATAATGGAGCAAGAGGAAATGGAGTTGTTATGCATGGGGCTTGGTATAATGAACCTGATGTAACAGGTCAGCAGATCATGGGACGAAGTTATGGATGCCCTGCCTTTGATCCTGATGAAGCTGAAAGTATTATTGGTACTATTACAGACAAAAGTCTTTACTATTCTTATGTACCAACTTGTGCAAACGATATGAATAAGTCACTTGCACAAGTCGCCGGATGGCAAAATCAATGTAACTAGAAATAGTCTGTGTCTCCAGAATTACCACTTGGATTTAGTCCTACGATATTGATATCAAAATATCTTTTCTCACCAAGATGGTCGTAAGCAAAACATCCGTTCTTATTGGCCGAAAGATAGAGACCTGCTCCCCAATATTTATATCCTTTCTCATAACTATGGGAAGTATTGTGAGAATGATCTGGTTGATGAACAAGGTCTATAGTACCAAGGCCTTTATTATCTCCAACGATATTTCTTGTATAAAATCTCCACTGTGTATGTCTGTCATCGAGTATTTTTTTGTTTTCGTCTACCATCTTCATTTGTTCAGCAGTATGATAAAGGATTTTAAGCTCTGAATGTGCCAACATTTTTTCATAAAGTAGATCTTTATCTTTCACTGGTATTTTACTTAGTTCTTCGTCATAGAATTTTTGAGGAATAAAGAAATGTTGGTGACCCATATCTGAGAAAATAATAGAATCAACGTAATTTCTTTTGAGTGCTTTTTCGATATGGGCTTTTACGCTTTCAACATATTTTTTTGCAACGGTTGCAAATTTTTCTTCACCAAAAAGAGCATTGAGAGGAAGTTTAATTTCGCCTTCATTATTTACATAAGCTCTTTTTTCTAATCTTTTGTTTGAGTTATATAATTTCTTTTCTCTTGCTAAAATTTCAGCCTTTGTTTCGCCCCACTTAAAATCATCACTATATAAAACTGGATCTTTCGCAGATGCTTCAGAGCAGTTTTTTAGGTTAATCTCAAGCGCTGAGATACTAAGAGTTGAAAAAATTAAACATAGATTAATGAAGGTTTTTTTATACATATTTGTCTCCCTTGATAGGGAATAAATACAATGAAGATCGCTATAGGAATAGGTGCTGTGAAAAAGTTATATGAAGTTTGTGAATAAAAAAGAACGTGCTTATAGGTACTTAGAGGGTTATCTCTTTTTAAAGGTCAGCATATCATAAAACATGACCCAATCCCCGAGAAAGCTATAAAGAGGGTATTTGAATGTTGCGGGCCTATTCTTTTCAAAGAAGAAATGCCCGGCCCAAGCAAAACCATATCCACATATGGGAAGTATGAAAAATAAAGAATATTTTTGAGTATATACAATAAAGGCAAGTAGAATCAAAACAAGACTAGATCCAATATAGTGTAGGATACGGCAAACTTTATTTGAATGTTCAGCCAAGTAGTATGGGTAAAAATCCTTGAATGTTTTGTATTCTTTTTCCATATGCTAAGCACCTGACTATGTTTTATAATAAATTACACCAATAATAACACGGTAAGTAAAGTGAACAAGAATTTGTTGTTAGTGATCTATTTTTTTAGTTTTTCGTTATATGCGAATGAAGTTCGAGAGTTGCGTCTTGGAGCCTTTAAAATACCCAAATTTATTGAAGATAATAAGTCTGGTAACTTTATTAAACTAGTACAGAGAATAGAAAAAAAAATTGGGAAGAAGTTCAATATATTGATTCGACCACCAAAAAGAACATATCTTTCTTTTAATAACAATGAACTATTTGGCTACTTCCCAAGTCTTGAGGTCGATAAGATAAATGATTCTTATAAAAGTCATCCATTTTATTATAAAAAAGATTTATTTTTTCGAAATATTAATGGAGTTCGGTCGTTTAGAAAAGCAAAGAGAATTTGCTTAACAAGAGGTTATCCATATTCTAAAGAAATTATGGAGAGGAAAGGACTGAGTATTTCTTATTCAGAGTCTGATGAGTCTTGTTTACGCATGCTTCAGATTGGAAGAGTCGACGGATTTATTTGCGAAGCAATTTCGGGCTTATCCGCTCTCTCTGTATTAAAATTTGGAAATATTGTGGCCAATGAAAAACCTCTCTCATCAATCCCCGTTACGTTTGCATTTATAAAAACTAAGGAAGGAAAGAAGATAGCCGAATCCTTTTCTAAAGAGTTAAGGCTTATGAAAAAAAATGGTGAACTAAATGAAATATTTAAAGATGTTTATAAAAAAATTGAAAAAATCTCAGATATAAGAATTGATTTTTTAAAACCATAAGTGAGAAATAAATGAGCCTAATAGATGATTTAAAAAAAAGAAGTACTTGTTGTGAACTTTGTGAAAGCAAAGAAAATTTAATGGCCTTTGAGCTTGATGATTTAAGTGGGGATCTAAGTAAATCTGTTTTGACATGTGAGAAATGTAATAATCTCTTAATGGATGGAGTTGATACTGATGCGGATCATTGGAATTGCTTATCTCAAACTATGTGGAGTGAGACTCTTGCAGTACAGGTATGTGCTTGGAGAATTTTAGATTCTATAAAAAGTTTAAGTTGGGCCAATGAACTTTTAGAACAACTCTATCTTGAAGACGAAAATCTTGATTGGGCAAAGTCTAAGCGGTTTGTAGGCTCAGGTGATAAGCCTAAAGACTCTAATGGGGTAGTATTAGAAGCTGGTGATTCGGTAACCTTAATTAAGGATCTTACTGTTAAAGGTGCTAACTTCACGGCTAAGCGTGGAACCACCGTAAGAAAAATATCTCTGACAGATAACCCTGAGCATATTGAAGGGCGAGTAAATGGTCAGAAAATCGTTATCATTACAAAATATGTAAAGAAGGTCTGATCTAATTTAAGTGATTGGTGAAATGATAAGTAGCAATTGCAACGGCGTTACAGACGTTTAATGAGTTCTTCTTTCCAAGCATAGGTATTTCTATCGTCTTATCTGATAAATTTAAAACTTCTTTTGAAAGACCGAACTTTTCATTACCAAAAACTAAAATACTTTCTGGTTCAACACTTATATCTGTAATTTTTTGTGAATCATGAGATGTCTCAAACGAATATATTGTGTTGTCCTTGCTCTTAAGAGACTTTAAGCACTCCAGAGCATTCTCCCAATATTTCCACTTTATCCATTCATGGGTACTAAGAGATGTTTTCGTAACTTTCTCATTTTCTGGAGTTGGAGTAATACCACAAAGGTGAACTTCTGAAATATTAAATACCTCACAAGTTCTTAAAATATTTCCAACATTATGAGCACTTCTAAGATTCACAAGGACTAACTGTAGACCCTTAGACTTACTCTCTTTCTTTGATAATGAATCTCTTGAGTCATGTCTTTTGATATTAGTAATATGACTTTGATACTTATCGTTTAAAAATTCAATAAGGGTAGAAGTCGAAGCATGATCTTTAATAGAGTGGGTCGACAGCTCATGACAAAGCTTCTTCGTTTCATCACTTGGATGTGAGGAAAGAAAATTCAACATCTGTAGATAGTTATTTCTTAAATCATTGATCGTTACTTCTTTAGTATCTGCTTGGGCCTTTATAAGGCGAGATAAGATATCTTGCAGAGTGTCTACGCACTGTAAATATGTAAAAGATTGAATAACGTCTCTAGATGTCTTAAATTTCATAAAAATCCAGTAACTTATAGCAAAATCAATGCTCTTTATGTTAAATATTAAGGCTTAAAATAGCGTTTGGAGATCCACATGTCACAGAAAAAATATCTGATCACAGCAGCCCTACCTTATGCCAATGGTCCCTTACACTTTGGACACATGGCAGGTGCCTATTTAGCCGCAGATGTTTACAACCGTCACAGACGATTAAGAGGTGACAAGACTCTCTTTATTTGTGGTTCAGATGAGCATGGTGTCGCTATTATGCTAAATGCAAAAAAGGCCAAGGAAGATTATAAGAAGTATGTTGACGGCTGGCATGAAGATCATAAGAAACTCTTTAAATCTTATGGTGTTGAATTTGATTTCTTTGGGCAAACATCTGCAGAGTATCACAAAGAAGAAGTGGAAAAGTGGTTTCATTCTCTCAATGACAAAGGTTATATAGGCACTCAAGATGGGCAGCAACTATTTTGCAATGATTGTAAAAATCATTTACCTGATCGCTTTGTAGAGGGGACTTGTTACAAGTGTGATTATGATCAAGCACGAGGGGATGAGTGTCCAAATTGTGGAGAGTTAATTGATTCTGTTCGCCTAAAAGATCCTATATGTAAAATTTGTGACAGTAAAAATATCTCCGAAGTAACAGTTACTCAGTACTATCTTCTCATGTCGAAATTTCATCAAGAGTATCGACAGTGGTTTGAAGGGAAAAAAGATAGCTGGAGAAAAACAGTTTTTCCATATGTTGATAGCCTAACAAAAGAAAATCTTCATGATCGAGCCATCACAAGAGATTTGGATTGGGGGATTGATGTTCCTTTACCAAATACTGAGGGAAAGAAGCTCTATGTTTGGTTTGATGCTCCTATTGGCTATGTTTCAAATACCAAAAAGTTTTTAGAAGATTCTAATTCAAAAGAGGATTACTTAAAAGATTGGTGGCAATCTGATGATGTAGAGCTAACTCATTTTATCGGTAAGGATAATATTATCTTCCATACCATTATCTTTCCTATGATGAGTATGGCATCAGGTTATGCTCATCCTGCAGATCAAGTTCCTGCCAATCAGTTTTTAAACTTAGAAGGAAAACAGTTCTCTAAGTCGACGGGGCATTATGTAGATGCTCACAAGGCCTACGCAGACTTTGGCCAAACAGCATTAAGATACTACTTACTTTCTATATTACCTGAAGCGACAGATTCAAGCTTTAGTTGGGAACAATTACAAGCGAAAGTTAACAATGAGTTAGCGAATAACATCGGTAATTTTATGAATCGTTGTTTGAAGTTTACTCAAAAGAATTGGAGTGAAGGTATACCTGCTGAGTTCTTTAAAGGGTTTGTGGAGTCAGATTTTGGTAAAACTTTAAAAGCAGATATACTTGAGCTGAATGAGTTATTAAGCTCATATCAAATCAAAAAAGGTATAGAAAAAGTTATGGTTATTGGTCAAAGTGCGAATAACTACTTTTCAGATAGTGCTCCTTGGGCCCAGATTAAAACAGATAAAGAAGCTGCAGCAAAAACTCTTGCTTACTCTTCAATATATGCACTATGCCTAGGTGTCATCGTGAAGCCATTCCTACCAGAACTATCATCAGGGATTCTAAGGCATTTTGATAATATTTTAACGGAAGAATTCTCAACTGAGATTTACTTAGGGAAAATAGAAGCCTTAAATGAAGTGTTTAAAAATGGGCATTCAGTTGAAACTCAGGTGGAAGCACTTGTTCCAAAAATTGAAGACGAGCTCATAAAGCAAATGCTTGCAGAGCTCGATTAAAATTACTGAAATTTCTGACAAGTATAGATATCGCTATCACCAATACTCGCTACTTTATTGCCGTTAGCATCTTCTATCCAGCCGATAGTATTTCCACCATCATATTCATCATCAAAAGTATAAAATAAAGTATATGACTCGCCAGTGACTTTATCAGTGTAAACTGTACGAGCGACAAGTGGCTTAAAGCCTATATCGGCATCTTCATCTTTTGTGCCTTCGTATACTCTCGATTGAGTAAAGAGATTAGGAAGTTTTTTACTCGTAAATCTTTCAGAGTCAGAAAGCTCACCAAGATCGCTACCAAAGAGACAAGTTTTTTTGGCGATTGTCTTACACTCTGAAGCGTATTCAAATCCTTCTTTTGTTCTAATTTTACTTGAGAACTTTCCAGGGAAATTTAAGGCAAGATTATAAAAAGTACCGTCATTATCTTTAGGTAGGCCTTGAATTAAAATAAACTCTTCTTTTGTCATAATTCCAGGAGGGAAGTATTTAACGACTCCGGTAACGGCCGCATTTGAAGTTACAGTAGTTTGATTATTTCCAGCTTTAGTTAAAGACTGAGTCATAACACTTGAGTAAAACCTCGCGGAAGTTTCTTCGTTTAGCTCGGTATAAATCTCCACTGAACCCTTAAGGTTAAAGCGATACTTATAAGGAATATCTGGTGCTGAGCAACTGAATTCAATAGTCGTAATGCTAAAAGCACTAATTGATAAAATACTTGTGATAAAAACTAATAAAGCTTTCATTGTGACTCCCTTTGAGTTTAAAAATTACCTGTGCTTGATATCTTAGGCACCTTCAAATGAAAACCTATATGTAATATTTACTACTTATAAATGTTTTGAGACAGAGCTTGTCGCATAGTTAACTAATCGATATTATTGATTAATAAGGAGCATTTATGTTTGTCGTGATATCACCCGCTAAGAAGCTTGATTTTGAAACTTCATCACCTATTAAGAAAGATTCTGAGATTCGCTACCCAGATGAAACCTTTTCTTTAATTAAAGAATTGAGAAAGTGTAGTGCCGATGAGATTTCTAAACTGATGAAATTAAGTGACTCTCTCACAGAGTTAAATGTGGAAAGGTATAAGAAATACGATCCCAAGTTCAAGAAGCAAGTATCAAAACAAGCTGTTTTCGCTTTTGCAGGAGATACTTATATTGGACTAGATGCAAATTCCTTAGCAAAAGAGGATATCCTTTATTCGCAAGAGCATCTTGGCATTTTGTCAGGGCTTTATGGCCTGCTAAGACCATTAGATATTATTCAGCCTTACCGCTTAGAAATGGGAACAAGGTTTCCAACTAAAGGATGTAAGAACCTTTATGACTTTTGGTCTACAACTGTAACCACTGAAATAAATAAAATATTAAAAAAAGAAAAGTACCTTGTTAACTTAAGCAGTAATGAATACTTCTCGGTCATTAATGATAAAGAGGTTAAAGGTGATATTATCACCCCTGTTTTCAAAGAAAAAAAAGGTGATCAATATAAAGTAGTTAGTTTTAATGCAAAAAGAGCACGGGGAATGATGTCTCGATATATTATCGAAAATAAACTTTCTCATCCAAAAGATCTAAAGAAGTTTGATATGGATCATTATCAGTATAGTTCAGAGCTTTCTTCAGAATTTGAACCAACTTTTACAAGAGGTTAGTTTGAGCAAAGTCTATCGTCTCTATCGGAAAAAAAACATTCTCAGAGATTTATTTTACTCACTTAATCGAATGTCGTGGGGCTCATTAATTATATGTTTAGGTTTATATTTTTTAACCATAAATATTGTTTTCACTGCCTTATATTTATTTCTTCCAACAGAGTTTAGTGTTTCGAACCTTTCTGTTACTGAACTCTTTTATTTTTCTACTCATACCTATTCAACTGTAGGTTATGGAAATATTTCTCCTGCTAATCATATTTCAAACATACTTGTTGTGATAGAAATATTTATTGGGATTATCTCTACAGCATTAATGACAGGATTAGTATTTTCAAAATTTTCCAGACCAAAGAGTTTTATAGACTTTTCCACTTCTTTGTTAATTTCAAAGTTTCGAGGTAAACGGAGTCTTATTTTTAGAACGATAAATGATCGCTTTGCTAATGTGATTAATCTAGAAGTTAGCATGAGTTGCTTGATTGACGAATTAACAGATGAGGGACAACACTTTCGAAAAGTTATTCTTCTCGAACTTGAAAAACCTTTTCTTCCTATGTTTGTGGTGACTTATACTGGGGTTCATATTATTGACGATAAATCTCCAATTTTTAATCTTTCCTTAGCTGAGATGAAAGAGAAGAAAATTGAATTCTTTATTTCAATCCAAGGTATCGATACTGAAAGTAATGAGCTGATTACAGGACAACATAGGTATTCTTTTGATAGTTTAATGGAAAATAAACTTTTTCAAGATATGATGTCCATGGATGCGAATGGAAATCGTTCATTTGACTATACAAAGCTTAATCAGACTTATTAAGAATTACTTAATAGGCCCTTAAATCGATATTCAATGACCTATCACTATATTTTTCATACAACTTTTATGGAGGTTGTATGGAAATTAAAGAAATTTATTCAAAAATTAAAAGTGAAAGAAATACTGTAGCCAATATTCATAGGGAATTTGAGCTTTTACCAAATATTGTGGAAACACATTTTGATTTTTACCAAACAATAGTCTTAAAAGATGGTCCTTTATCTAGGGGGGAGCGAGAGTTTCTTGCAGTGCTTACTAGTGAAAGTAATAGTTGTGAATACTGTATCGAACATCATAGTAGTTCTCTTCAAAAGTACTCATTTCAAATTCCTAAAGAAAGATCTCTGTTCTTTGAAGACTTTGCCAAAACTCTGACTAAAGAACCTTATAAATGTTTTAAGTACCGTGAAAAAGCAAATGAAATCGGGATAACGGAAGAAGAATTTGCTCACGCAGTCTTTATAATATCATATTTCAATATGGCGAATCGATTAGTATACGGCATGAATATAAAACTAGAAGATAACTTTGAAGAAAGTTGTCATTAACGGAGGGATTATGAAAATTTTATTATTACTATCACTATTGGTTACAAGTGCCTTTGCAAGGAACGTTCAAGAATGGAATTTACCAAGTAGCAAGCTCGCTGTTCAGGGTTATGATATTGTCTCTTATTTTAATGATTCTGGGCCAGAAAAAGGAAGTGATTTACATGAACTAAATCACGAAGGAGTTTTATATAAATTTAGCTCACAACAAAACTTAAATGAATTTTTGAGTGAGCCAAATAAGTATGAGCCAGCTCATGGAGGTTGGTGTGCTACAGCTATGGCATCCGGTCAAAAGATTGCGATTAATCCGTTGAAATATGTGATTGAAGGAAAAAGATTATTTCTATTTTCATTTTTAAATGGAGCTGACGCAAGAGTGATGTGGTTGCAAAACCCCGCTCGATTAGAGAGAAGAGCGGACTTTAATTGGAAGAGAATTTCTGGGGAAGATCCACGTAAGTAAAGTGATAATAAAAGGTGATTCAAATGAAAATGATACTACTTGTGGGAACTATAATATTTTTAAACTCATGTAAGCTTTTAGATGTAGACGGTGGGGCCCTGAATTCATTTGATGATCCTTTTTTTCTTAGAATTAATGATATTCAAGTAAGTTGTGAAGGAAATTCAATAACTAATAGAAGTGATTGGCTTGATCAATATGAATATTTATTAGATCGCTACAGGGTCTCAAGCCACAAAATAAATTTCAATGAGCTTAAAAACTCTAGTTCAAAAGAACTTTGTAGTGCAGTTAATTATTTAAAGTCTATCTCTATAGAAGATACCACTAATGCGGATCTCTTTAATATTTATAACCTGCTTGTGATTCATTTAATTGTTGAAGGGTATGACCAAACTTTAAAACTTGGTGAACAAGATCTTCCTCAAAACTATAGTGTTTTAAATATTCTAGATAAAGGCGTAAAAATCTTTGATGAAGTGAAATGGAATATTTCAGGAAAATTAATGAACTTAAATGATATAGAATATTTGGTAAAACAAAGAATGGGGGATTCCGCTCAACTACTCCTTTTTAGAGGAGCTATCGGTTTTGGTGGCCTACCGACAAGTCCTTATCAATTAAGCTCAATTCAAAACAAAGTAAATGAAAACCTTTATGATGTTGTTAATAATAAAACATTTTATGATGATTTCACATCACCCAAATCCTTTATAGTGCCTGGTGAAATAAACCATTTAGTGACTGATTCAATTGAAAAACTTAGAATAAGTGTAGATACCCTTAGATTTGCAATTTTTAATAATAATATAGATCTTGCCGTTTGGGGTAGCGTTGTAAAAGAGAATGAACTTGTAAAAGTTGAAGATGAGGAATATGTATGGAAGTTAGAGCTAGATTTTTCAAATTGGCAACTAGCACAGTAGCCTTGCTCTTAATAGAGACCGTTTTTGCATATAATAAAAGTTTTGATTTGAACTTAGGTTACTCGTATGGCACTTCAGACAATTTAAACTCCTCAAGACTTGGTGCGATTTCTGGCAAATACTCAATCTTGGAAGCAGGAACACTTGCTCGTTTGAACAATCAAGACAATGAGCTACTTTTTCTCTTAGATATTAAGAAGAAGATTCATAATGACAAGATTCATTCAAATAATTTTGATAAAATGATGCTCACTACTGAAGTTGGCTGGAGAAGGCGTATCTCCAATAGTGACTTCTTTTTTGTTAACTCTCATGGGTTAAAAGCTGATGATAAAGAAATTGACTTTGAACAAAACTCACTTTTAGGAAGAGATTCAAAATTTAAAGAAATTGGAATGAGTGTCTCTTATTTAATAAATTTTGATATTGCCCAGTTCTATATTTCGAGTTTCTACCTCAAGAGAGATTACAGTACTCTTTCAAATGATGAGAATGGAAACTTATTTGAAGATGATTACTCCGCTTATGGCCTTAGTGCTGCCTCTAAACTTGAACTATCAACTCGAGTGGACTTGAGCATAAAAGGTTTAGTTGAGAGAAAACGATATGATGAGAGAAGAAGTCGGTTTACAGAAGGGACTTTAGATAATAGTCGAAGGAATCCTTTAGAAGATCTGATGAATTACAACGTTATTAATGATCTGGATATTAAAGGTGATTTTATAGATTATAAACTTTCTTACCAATATACATTTCAAGATGATCGTACACTTGGAGCTCTTGATTATGATGGGCATAAAGCTTCAGTAGATCTTGTCTTTTCAATTGGTCCTCTTTTATTAAAGCCGATGTTTTTTATAGAGGAAAAAAAGTACGAAACCTTTGTCGCTGATGTTGTTAACAATCCTCAGGCTTTTGAAAAACGAGTTGATAAGAACAAAGGTTATAGCTTACCTATAGAATATAAGTTTTCTGCTGCCACATTTCGACTGAACTACAGTAAAACGATTCTTGATTCAAATTACTTATTAGAGGGTTATCAAGAAAGCATAATTGATTTTGGAGTAAAATATGAAGTTTTTTAATTGTTTACTACTTTTTATATTTTCACTAAATGTTTTCTCTTCCGGCTCTACTGGTGGAGGTGCTGGTACAGCAAGTGGACAAGTTAGCTCAAACGAATCTAAGTTTGAGGGAGAAATTTCAGAAAAACTAAAAGAAGGTATTTTAAATTATCAAGGTGATGCTATAGGTATTTCTCATAAAGACTGGGATGATATTGTAAAACGTCATGTTACTTTTAATAAAGATAAGACTTCTTCTACTATTAACTATAGTAAAGTAAATATTAATTCCCTGAAAAAGTATACAAGTGCTCTCCTTTCAGTATCAAAGGCCAATTTAGATTTAAAGAGTGTCCCATTCCAAAAGGCGTACTATTTTAATTTATATAACGCTTTAACTGTCGAATTGATCGTTGAAAATCTGCCTTTAAAGTCTATAAAAGAACTAGGCTCAGGTTTTCCTTTATTTCAATCACCTTGGAAAAGAAAATTCTTTAAGCTGTTTGGTGAAATGAGTCATTTAGATCGGATTGAGCATGTTTTAGTACGTTCGAATGAAAAATTAAAAGATCCTCTTGTTCACTTTGCTTTTAATTGTGCTTCTATAGGATGTCCTGCTCTTTTAAACAAAGCTTTTACTGAAAAAAATGTGGAAGACTTACTTCAGTTAGCAACCCGTAACTTTCTAAAAGACAGAAGTCGTAATTATTTTAAAGATAATACACTCTATGTATCATCAATTTTTAAATGGTATGAAGAGGATTTTGAACAGGGTCTAAGAGGTGTTAACTCCCTAAAAGATTTTTTCAAAATGTATAGTAGTTCTGTTACAGATAATAAAAGAGATAAAGAAATAATTAATTCAAAGAATTATAAAATAAAATTTACGGATTATAATTGGAATTTAAACGATACTAAATAGGTGTGTTTTTTAAACATTCTTCAATTGAAATTCGCCACTTTGATGGAAATGTTTTTCTACTTATCAGATGAATCTTGTGTTTAGTATGTTTTTCAATATCTGGTGCATTCACTAAATCATTTACATTAATAAGGTCTTTATGGCCTTTCGCTAAATGGGTAGGCAATAAAGAAATGAGCTTTCCACTTAATGTTAATGAGAGAAGAGACTCTAAGCTATCAGTTTGAAATTGAAAGGTTCTAGACTTCATTTTTGCATGCTCAAGACCTTTCGTAAAAAAAGATTGTCTTCCATCGACTTCAGGTCTCAAGCATCCATAGCTTAGATGACTTTTAAATTTTTTATCAGATAGATTATCATTGTGAGTAAAAAAGGACAGAGTGTTTTCACCAATTTCACATAACTCGAAACTATCTGTTCTTGGTGCTTCAATAACGAGTGCCATATCTAGGTGTCCTTGGTGGACTTGAGTTTGAAGCTCATGACTTCTTCCAACATGGAGCTCTATTTTCATATCTTTATTTAATTCTAAAAGCTTTGGATATAGCTTTGGGATATATCTAATACCTAAAGTATCATAGGCACCGATTCGAATAATTGAAGGACCCTCTTGTTCAAAAAGCTCTTGGTCGATAAGTTCAATATTTGAAAGAAGGGGGGCTGTTTTCTCAAGTAAGGCCATTCCTTCTGAAGTAAGTCTAATGCTACCTCTTTCACGAATAATAAGTGTTTGCTCTAGCTGTCCTTCAAGGTTTTTAATGGCCTGTGTGAGTGCAGAAGGGGTGACACCTAGATTGTAGGCAGCTGTTTTAAAATCTAATGTTTCAGCTAGATTTTTTAAAAACCATACTTTGTTAAGATGATAAACTATTGATGTTTTCATAAATTATTCTTCAGTATATTTTTTGATGACACTGTCTTCTATTTTTTTTGCGGTTTCAGAAATAGAAGTATTCTTCTTTTTAAGGCGTTCTTTATAAACTTTTGTTATTGCCTCTTGTTGTTGCTTATAGATTCTACAAACTTTACAAACACTAAAGTGAAGCTTCAAAGAAAGCTTATCAAAAACACCTAATTCTTTATCGGAGGCCAGTAATTGACTGACTTCTTTACAACTCTTCATGCTTGCATTTTCCTTTCAACACAGTCTCTGAGCTTTGCTTTTGTTCTAAAAAGGATAACTCTTAAATTAGTGGCACTAACCTTAAGAACGTTACATACTTCTTCTGTACTAGCTCCGTCGACCTCTTTTAGATAAAAGGCCATTCTTTGCTTCTCAGGTAATTTATTGAGACAACTTTCAATAATTCCAGACGTTTGGATTGATTCAATAAACTCCTCAGGCTTCTTGGGTGTTAATGCCCAATGACCAGTATCATCAAATTTATCTTCAAAATAAGTATTTAGATCGATATCGGAAGTATGTTTATTTCTTTCTCGGTAGAGCTCTTTTGCCTTATTGTAGAGAATCCCAAAAAGATAGGTTCTTATATGAGACCTACCCTCAAAGTTTTGAATATTTTGAAAGAAGGTTCCCCAGACATTTTGAACTAACTCTTGTGCATCTGACTCATTAAGCCCTAGCCCAAAAGAAGCGTTCACAAGATGGGAGCTGTAAGTCTTAACTAAGGACTCAACAGCGTCATGATCTCTATCTTTTAATTTATTGAGAAACTCGGGAGAACTAAAATTAGTTTTGTTTGAATTGGCCATAAGTTAGATATAGTTTAGCAGTAGGGAGCATGTAAAACCATAATTACTTAATGAAGAATTAAAGAGTGCTTAAGAGTTTTGATCTTTAATAATTTTAGAAACTTTCTCAAGCAAATCTCTACATTCTTGCTCAGTAAGACTATAGAGCACATTACTCTTTTGTAGCTCTTTTCCTCTACCTGAGGTCGCTTCAAAGTTTTTAATTCTATTGTTGAGATTATTGCGTAGAGTTCTTAAACGCTTAGGCTTCCATTCTGTCATATTTTCTAGTTTTTCCATGGTTTTATTTAATCTTTAAGACACAATCCGTCAATTAATGTTTTTGATAGTTTTAGGCTATCGGTAGTTAGGAAATAGATATTTTACCTATCGGTTGTTCTCGACGAATATGGAGTTAACAAAAGGAGGGCAATATGGCCTACGTAACAGGATTAGATCATTTAAATCTAACAGTAAAAAATCTAAAAACTACAACAGAGTTTTATAAAAATATTTTTGGCCTTGAAGAAAAAGAACGAGGAGTTTGGGAAGGTACAGATTGGAAAATTATTGGTAAAGAAGGGGCTATTTACCTCTGTTTGTATGAGGGAAAGAAGGACTTAAAAGAAAGTAGATTAAGTCACATTGGTTTAAATATTTCTAATTATCAAAATTTTAAAAATAACCTCATCGCTAGAAAGATAAAGTTTGAAGAAATCTCCTATCCAAAAAGTCAGAGTCTCTATGTTAAGGACCCTGATGGACTTGAGGTTGAGGTAAGTTCTAAGTTTGGAGGCGGACTTAATTAGAGAGTTAAGCCTCTTATCTGAGGCTTAATTCTATCTTTTTAAAGCGACCTTCTCCATGGGATTTACTTTGGACGAGGTCGTCTTCGCTTAGGTGCTGATGCACAAGTCTTCTTTCGGCCGGGTTAAGTGGCTTCAACATTACTGGCTTCTTAGTATCAACAACTTTCTTTCTCATTTTCTTAACAAGGTCGATAATGCCTTTGTCTTGATTTTTTGAGTTTTGAGCTCTAACGCTAATCTTAACACCTGAAGGTATTCTTACTTTCTTATAGAGATATACTTTTATTAAATGCTCAAAAGAAGTGAGTAGCTCATTGTTATTTCTTGTGAGTAGCCTTTCGTCGCTTCCAGAGAACTGAACCTTAATAACTGGTTCATCAAAGAAAACCTTCGCGAATAAGTTAAGTCTACTATATTTAATGATCTCAATTAAATAAGGAGTTAAAACTCTCTTATAAATAGGTTCAACTGTAACTTTATAAGTATCTTTACGAGGGCCAAAGAAGAAAAACTTTGGTCTACCTTTTTTGAAGACTTCACATTTAAGTACTGATTGATCTTCAATTTGAAAATATCCGAGGGCTCTTTCAAGAACAAGCTTTTGGTCGTTACTCGTCATTACGAATTCACGAGTATCTGGCTTTTCTGCCTCAGTTTTAAAATGTGGTCTATATAAAATAGGTTCTAGTTCAGCAAACTTCTCTGCTTTTTGATTCTTATCAAACTTTTCATTCTTGTCGTTGTTATAACTTTTCTTATTACCATCTCTCATATTCTTACTGTTTCCTCTGTCATTCTTTTTATACTTATCGTTCTTGCTTTCTCTTTGTGGCCTTTCGACAACTTGAAGTGTTTTAAAGTCGATATATGGCTTTGGAGTAAGCTTTGCTTCAAAGTCTTTATTGGTTAATTCTAGTTTTGGTATTTTCATATCAATCAGTTCATAAATTGAATCTAAGAACTCACAGTCTTCATGGGCACAAAAGCTTATGGCCTTTCCAACTTTACCTGCACGGCCTGTTCTACCGATTCTGTGAACGTAGTTAGCAGCGTCTTGAGGTATATCGTAATTAATAACAAGGTTAACGTCTTTTACATCTAGACCTCTTGCTGCAACATCAGTACAGACAAGTATTGTTGTTTCTTTTGAGCGAAAGTCTTCCATCAATTTAGTACGTTTGTTTTGAGCAAGTCTTCCTGAAATAGGCTTTGCCTTATAGCCCATATCTGTAAGCCAATGGGCAACAATGTGAGTTTGAACCTGAGTATTACAGAAAATAAGAGCGTAAACATCTTCATGATTCTTAAGAGTATTCACTAAGAGTGGCATCTTCTCATTGGCACTTAACATGGCAATGTAATGATCAATATTATCTACTAAAAGACTATCTTCATTAAGCTTTAACTCTAAAGGCTCAGATCTAAATTTATAGGCGGTATTTAAAACATCCATATTCGATGTTGCTGAAACCATAATGAGCTGACGAGATACTGGTGTCTTTGAAAGAACAAACTCAATATCTTTTTTAAAGCCCATATCAAATAATCTATCGGCTTCATCAAAAACCACACCTTGACAATTTTCCAGTGAAACTGACTTTTGTTTAACAAGGTCTACAAGACGTCCTGGTGTTGCAACGAGGATATTTGTACCATTGATAAGTAGTTCTTTTTGTTTCTCTATACTTTCTCCACCAATAAGACATACGGCCCTAACACCAAAGGCATGTCCAATTTGGTTGAAGACTTTGTGAGTTTGTTGAGCGAGCTCACGAGTAGGTGAAAGTACAATGTATTGGACTGTTCTTTCTTTTTGATTTTCTTTTGAGAGAAGATTTTTTCGAAGAAGGATTTCAATGATTGGAATAGCAAATGAACCAGTTTTTCCACTTCCGGTTTCGGCCTGTGCAAAAATATCTTTTCCATCTAGAATTGGAGTCATTGTCATGTTTTGAATTTCAGAAGCGTTTTCAAAACCTATTTCTTTAAGTCCTTCAATTAGTTCTGGGCTGAGCTTAAACTCAGCAAAAGATTTCGTAGTTTCCATATATTTCCATAAAAGGGTTTCTTAGCAATTTGGCAAAAATTTCACGTATTATCAATAGTTTATTTCATTTCACTTGAGCAAAACAATCGAGTTATTAATAGCTTGATGCAGTTCTTTATGTTTTATTTTTATGCGCTTGTTGTCATTAGGCTTTAAAGGGGAGATATTGCTGTAAATCATCTATTTTTTGGGCCACCAATTTGTTCTGTTGTTTAGTGTGATCACAAATTATTTTTTCTAGTTCAGGATGCTTTAGTCGATGGGAACTTAATATTTCAACAGGTGTAAAACCTCTTAATAGTTTTTGTTCACCCTGTGCTCCAGCTTCAAATAATTCTAATGAATTTTCAAAACACATCTCCATACCTTGATAGTAACAAAGCTCAAAATGAAGATAGCGATAGTCTTCTTCGTATTCTGGTTTAATCCCCCAGTAACGACCGTAGAGTGTTTTTTCTGTTTTTAAGAAGAGGGCCATGGCAATGAGTTCATCACCAAGGTAGGCAAGTTTGTATTGAGCATTTTTGAGTAACTTAAAAAACTGTAAATTCAAATAAGCTTGTGAGAACTTTTTGTGAATGGTTGAAAGATACAGCTCATATATTTCAAATATCTCTTCATCCTCCAATACATCTGCTCTCTTATCTATTATTTCAATATTTGATTCTTCAATAAAGCGTCTTTCTTTTTTGATTTGTTTACGTTTTCTTTTTTTTAATGTGTCCAAGAAATGGTCAAAGTTTTCCCAGCGATTTTTCCAATGATATTGAATAGTCACTTGGGTGAAAAAACCTTTTTTTTCTAAAAACTGAGTCTCTTCTTTGTTGGTAAAGAGAAAGTGATGAGAATTTACATTCGAGTTTCTATAAACATCATCGGCACTTTGGAAAAGCTCTTCTTTGTTGCCAATGAACTTCGTTGCATTTACTGGTGTGAAAGGAAGTGCATGGATAAGTTTTGGGTAATAGGGCACTCTTGCTCTTTGGTAGAGATCGGCCCATGCCCAATCAAAAATAAACTCACCGTAGCTATTTGTTTTAATATATGAATAAAGAAAGTTCTCTTTGTCTGCAAAATATAATGGATGCCAGCCTGATTCAGGTGTTAAAGTATTTGCTTCTTCAAATACTTTAAGAAATTCAGGTGAATAAATTTGAAAGTCTTCAGTGGAAAATTCAATGTCTTCAATTTTATCGTATGACTTAATCATTTTTATGGAAACAGAGAATCTGATTATTTGCTGGCAAATCATATCTTTCAATAAATTCAAAATTTGTTGAAAGATACTGTGCTAGCTTTTCATAGTCTCTAATACCCATTAAAGGGTTTTGTTGTCTTAGGTGAGCATCAAAACGAGAATTGCTATCTGATGTGAATTCACCATTAAATTTGAATGGTCCGTAAAGAAGAAGTTTAGCCTTTGTATTACAGACTTTCGCTACTTCTTCGCAAAAACGTAAAGCGTTCTTTTCGGACATGATATGAAGAGTATTAGCACTGAAAACATAATCAAAGCTCTTATTCGCTAATTGTGAATGCATACTTTCTTTTTCATTTATCTTAAGAGTAAGAGGGTTATTTAAAGTAGAGTGATTCTTTTGCTGCTCAATAATCATCCAATTATTTTCCGCCACATCTGCAGGAGTCCAATTGAGATGAGGAAGATTTTGAGAGAGAAAAACTGCGTGTTGGCCTGTTCCGTGACCAATTTCTAGAAGGTCTCCAGCTTCTGTGCAGACTGATTTTAGAACATCTAATATAGGACGTTTATTATTTTCACATGCTTGGCTAAAAGGTAGTTCTCTCATAGAGGAGGTAAGCAGTTATCTTTATAATCTAAGTGAAAAGTTGATTTAACAAAATTCGTAAGACCACTTTCTGGAACGTAAAAACTTTTTCCCTTCTTCCCAACTTGAAAAGTCGAAAGTCCTAAGTCTTTAGCAGCGGCAACTTCTTTTTGGTTTTCACCCATGAAGACGATGGGACATCTTCCTGCTCTGGCCATGGCCCTTTTAAAAAGAATTGGAGAAGGCTTTCTTTCTTTATCATTTAAAGGAATGATGACCTCATCAAAAAGAGTCCAGTCAAAAGGTGTGTCATCAGACCATTTTGAATTGATATATTTTTTAAGCGTGGCCAGCTTTTCATTATAGTCTTTACCAAACTTCTCGGGGATATTAGAAATAATTCCAATTCTATAGCCTTGTTCTTTTAGATTCTTAAGATACTGAAAAGTATTAGGGTAGTAGTGAATTTCTTTTTTAGAAGTTGTATCAACAACAGTATTACCTAAATCAAAAAAGATCCAAGGTCTAATCACATTTGTCTTAGGTAGCTCATGTTTGGCATTTACGCCAAGAGAGATACTAAGAAAAAAAGAAATAATAATACTTTTAACTAACATGACATTCACTTTGTCTTTTCTTAAGTTTGGTAACAATTATTGTCATTAAAATGATACTTATTATTGCAACGCCCGTCCACTGGAACAAGCGGTCTAATGATCCTTTTGAGATGAAGTAACCTATTGAAAATGTGAAAATAGACGCTATGCTTCTCTGAATAATAGATTCAATTGAAAGAATAGTTGATCGCTGATGGTCCCTTTGAATACTATCATTTAATAATTGCTTTTGAATGGGAAAGATCAGTCCACAAAAACCACTAAAAGTAATAAGAAGGGTCACAGTGTAATAACCATTTGTTTTACCTAATAAAATAAAGGCCATGGCCAAAACAATAGTTAGAATAGGAAGAGAGAGTCGGTCATTTGGTAAGAATCTAGAAAGCTTATTTGACTGAGCAGAACATAAGGCTTCAGCTGCAGTCATCACAGACATAACCATTCCAAACATGGCCACATCGATATTGTTTTGTTTAAGCAGTGGTTGGAAAAGTTGTAGCATGCAAACTCTTTGCAAGATAAATAAACCGGTTCCTTGAACCATAAAAACAAGAACATCTTTTGCTTGGAAAATATATTTAAAAGAAGAAATCATTTCAGACTTCGCACTTTCTTTTTGAACATTGGTCTTATCAATAGGCAGAGTGATAGAAACAAATAAAGCTACCAAGCAAAATAGAAAGGTTACCAAGTAGGGAGATGTTGGTGATATTTTGAAGAAAAAGCTGGCGATGGGCCAAGTTAGTAATCTTGCAATAAGGGCCATGCTTCTGGCCTTACCTTCAATCTCTTTAAATTGATTTGAAATACCTCTTACCTTTAGTGAGTCGTAGAGTAGAGCACTGGCAGTTCCTGAAATAAGACTTCTTGCTAGTGCAATTAGAACAAAGTGAGCAAGAAAGAGAATAAATGTTACTTTTATGAGAGGTAATATATTAGCAAAAGCGAGTAATCCTGCTCCAAGGACGAGAGACTTTTTCTTCCCGACAAAATCAGCAAAAAAACCAGTAGGCAACTCAAAGACAATAAAGGCCAAATAGTAGATGGACTGTATATTAAAAATTTGTACATCTGTGAGACCATTTAATTTCTGGAACTCATAAAAAATTGGAATCCATAGAAGTAGATTAAAAAATAGCTGAAAAAGATAATACTTTTTTTCTAACTTCAACAATTACTCCATTCCGTAGGGTCTAATTTGAAGAAGATATATTTGATCTCCAGCAATGGCCCACTCAATGTCTACAGGTAGTTTGTAGGTATAATCAGGAGAAAAGTGACTCTGAAGTAGTTTTCCAGTTAGAGCAAGTCGCTTTAATGAATTTTTTTGAGAAAGAGTTAGGTCACTTGAGTTATTTTCTCTAACGATTGTTCTACCGCCACCTTCAACAATATTGAATAAAAATTGAGAAGAGTTATTTGTCCCTTCAACAATTGCGTTGGGAGAGAGTGAGGAAGCATTGATATATACATTACGATAATCTTCTCGCGGATTCATTGGGTTCGTCGTGACAAGAACTCCACCTAGGTCACACTTTATTTCTTCTTGAATAACAACACCCATATAACAATCATCTAATGAAATACCGACTTCTTGTCTGAGACGAACACTTCTTGGTGAAACAAGAGATGCCCAAACTTCTTTAATTGATTTGAGAATAGTTTCAGCATTGGTTACATGATTATAAGATTCATAAATACCAGCAGCAGAAAAGTCCTTTAAGTCTTCAGCATTGGAAGACGAGCGAACCACAAAGCTTTGTGCACCAGAGAGATGTTCTGCAATTTGCCCATCAATATATTCCCATAGATCATCAGAGAATCTAGCCTTTCGAATTATCTGTTGTAGTTGTATACAAAGCGAGTCTACCTCATTTGCATTTAACTCAAGGGCCATTTTTAGCTTTCCAATGGTTTGCTGAATCTGTGGAGATTCTGCAAGGAATTGTTGCTGAAGACTAAATGGAATACATATTCCTCTTGGAACTTTTATATTGTTTTTAACAAATTCATTTGCTTCTGTTTTTAGATCTGCAGATTTATCAACTCCAAGTTGCTTGGCCAAATGCTCAAGTAAATTTGGTCTTGGAAATCTTTCAATTTGATAAAAGCCTGTTAATTTTTGGCTTCCTTTCGTTAGGATGTGATTGACCTCTCCAATATTTGCAGCTTTTGTCCCATAGCTGACACTATCATTCATACGAATATCATTAAGACTCTTAACTGGTATATGTTCTATTTCAGGTGCTTTAAGAAAAACTCTTTGAGCAATCCAGTTTGGAGTATCCATTTCTTCTGCTGATGGAGCATCAATTTCTGTAACTTTTATTTGGTGAGCATCTTTTAAGACTTCGTATTCAACCCAGTGCTTGTTTAGTTTTCGAGTGAGTAAATCATCGATAACATTAATTTGTATTGAGTTTGGAATTTGCCACCCATTAGCAAGAACGTTGGTATGTGAAAGAGGTGCTGTATGTTCTCCGTTAATAATTCCCGCGACTCTTGGAATGTTTTCGGGAACCTTATTCATCACAATAATGTCATGCCATTTTAAAGATTCTCTTGTTTCTTTGTAATCTTCATAGGTTTCAAAAATTCGAATTCTTCCTTTTGCTTTTCCAGCATTAAGAGGAATATAACTTTTGTTAAGCATGAGTTCATGCATTAGGAGACGAGGTAATTCCGTTGCTGGAACTTCTTCTACTGCATTTTCTTGTTCATAATTAGCTGGCTTGAGGTAGAGAGGAATTTTACCAATAATTTTTTCTTTAATTGTTGTGTAAAAATCCATTAACATGTCTAATCCCATGTCATCGACTTCTACAGTTTCTAAAGCAAATAAGCTTGATTTGTCTTTGTTAACAAGGCTTAAAATTCCTAAGTAGAGCTTACGATCTTCACCATAGTAAAATGTTTTGTTATATTCATCTATATTGTTGATGAGCTTTTCTTCAGGAATATCAAGAATGTGCTTTCCAATATATTTTGCATGTAGTTTAAACTTATGGTCATTGATAAAGTGAACAGTTTTTGTTTCCCTTTCCACAACAATTTTAACGTAGGGGTAACCCGCCATCTCGCCACATAATTGTTGAAATGCTTCTAATGTAAGCATTGAATCGACTAATGAATCTGCTGTAATACTTTCCATAACCTCACCTTTAAAAAATAGATATTTAGCACAACAAATTCATAAAGTTGAACCATAAGGTAAAAAATTACAGGTATTTAATGATAATTTTGAAATAAACTGACTTATCTCACTTAATGAGACAAAAAAAAGCCTCTATTGCTAGAGGCTTCTTATATTTGAAAATACTTATTAATTATCTTCTTGGTGCTTGTGGACGAGCTTCGTTAACTGTAAGTTTACGACCTTCGAACTCATGACCATTTAGGTTTTCGATTGCAGTCATTGCATCGTCACCATTTTCCATTTCAACAAATCCAAATCCTTTACTTCTACCAGTGTCTCTGTCAGTGATAATTCTAACAGAAGCAACAGCTCCGTAACTTTCGAATGTAGTTGAAATTTGTTCTTCTGAAATGCTGTAAGGTAAGTTACCTACGTATAATTTACTTCCCATGAGACCTCCTAACTGGCTAGGGCTGCCGTTTAAGAGACTATTTCTGGTACTACTTAAAACAAGGCAATGTATTTACTTAAGCTATCTATAGCACAGCTTTTTGTGGTGTAAAAGTTATTTTGTGTTGACGGATTTGGCTTTACAGCTAATGCGATACGTAATATTAAAGACTTAGGTAATTAGTTAAAAGGTTAAAAGATGATTCAAGTTTCAAATGTAACAAAGCTTATAAACGGTGTTCCACTTTATTCAGAAGCAAGTTTTCAGATAAATGAAGGTGAAAAAGTTGGAATGGTAGGCCCAAACGGCATTGGTAAAACTACATTTTTCAACATGATTGTAGGGGAAGGAAAGCCTGATGTAGGTCAAATTTCAGTACAATCAAATGTTCGTGTTAGTTACTTTTCACAGAATGTGGGTGAGATGTCTGGAATGAGTGCAATCGAAGCAGTTATCCAAGGTAATGAAAGAGTTAGTGAGCTAAGTAAAAAATTAAAAACTTTTGAAGAGAAGTTATGTGATCCAAACTTAGATCCAGATGAAATGAATAAAGTTCTCGAGCAAATGGGTGATTGCCAAACAGAGTTTGAAAAGCTTGGGGGCTATGAAATTGAAACTAACGCCCAAGAGATTTTAACAGGTTTAGGTATTAAGCCTGAAGATCATCAAAATGATGTCTCCCTTTTTAGTGGGGGATGGAAAATGAGAATTGCTTTGGCAAAAGTTCTTATTACTTTACCTGATCTTATCTTAATGGATGAGCCTACTAACTATCTAGATATGGAGACGATTCTTTGGCTTGAAAAGTGGTTGAAGCTTTTCAAGGGAGCCATTCTTCTTACATCTCACGATCGTGAATTTATGAATAACGTCGTTAATAAAATTATCGAAATTTCACCAGTGGGTGTGACTTCCTATAGTGGTGATTATGATTTCTATGAGAAAGAAAGAGAGATACGAAAGAAACAAAATGAAGCTCAATTTGGTCGCCAGCAAGCAATGCTTAAAAAAGAAGAAGAGTTTATTGCAAAATTTAAAGCGAGAGCTTCCCATGCCGCTCAAGTGCAATCAAGAGTAAAAAAACTTGATAAGATCGACAGGGTAGAGCTTGAATCTGAACAAGAACAAATGAGTATTATGTTGCCAGAGATCCCCAGAGGCGGAAATGATGTTGTTGCTTTTAAGGGACTTACTAAAGTTTGGAAGAAGACAGATGGAAGTGATCTGAATGTTTTTTCTAACTTAGAGGGACTGATCCAAAGGCAAGATAAGGTCGCCGTGGTTGGAGTTAATGGTGCAGGGAAGTCTACGCTTTTAAAAATCATTTGTGGCATGGCGGAGCCAACTGAAGGCTCTTTAAAGCTTGGACCATCCATTAAAATGGGCTACTTTGGCCAATTTTCCATGGAAAATCTAACTCCTGAAAATACTGTCTTTGAAGAAATGCGTTCAAAACTTCCTAATGCCAGTGATGGTTTTCTACGTAATTTGTTAGCGGCCTTTCTTTTTAAAGGTGATGAAGTTTTTAAAAAAGTAAAAGTATTAAGTGGTGGAGAAAAGTCGAGAGTCATTCTCGCAGGACTTCTTTCTCTTCCTTATAATCTTCTTATTCTTGATGAGCCTACAAACCATTTAGATATAGGCTCACGAGAAGTACTCTTAGACGCTCTCAAACGCTATGAGGGAACTATTCTCTACGTTAGTCACGATAGATATTTTCTTAAAGAGCTCTCTTCTAAAGTACTAGAAGTAGATAAGGGCAGTATTCATCTCTTTCCTGGTAAATATGAATCTTATTTAGAACAGTTAAAGAATCGTAACTAAGCCTATAAATATTACCTGATTCGGTATCTATTTGATTATGTATCAGATATAAGCATCTTTTAATCAAGATATATAAGGCCTGGAGGCAACATGCAATTTAATGAACTACCTTTGGAGGAGTCACTACTTAAAGCGATAGAAGCGCTTGGGTACGAAAGTCCAACAGAGATACAGGCCAAAGCAATACCAACACTTATCGAGAATGATACTGATTTTATTGGGCAAGCACAGACAGGAACTGGTAAAACAGCTGCTTTCTTACTTCCATTACTTCAGAAAATTGATTCAAGTTCAAGAGATGTTCAAGCTCTTATACTTTCTCCGACAAGAGAATTAGCAAGACAGATTGCTACTGAATTTGATCGTTTAGCTAAATTTAATAAAGCAAAGTGTGAAGTTGTTTATGGCGGAGCATCTTATGATAAACAGATCGGTGGAATTAGAAAGAACAAACCACAAGTAATTGTTGGGACACCGGGAAGAACAATTGACCTTATTAATAAAGGGATTCTGAAATTCGGAAAAGCTTCATTAATCATTCTAGACGAAGCTGATGAAATGCTTAATATGGGATTTCTTGAAGATGTAGAAGAAATTCTAAAATCATTTCAAGAAGGTCGAAAAACTTGGATGTTCTCGGCAACAATGCCAAAACCAATTATTAACTTAGTTAATAGACAGTTTTCAAATCCAATTACCCTTTCAATAAAAAAGAAAACTTTAAGTAGTGCGAACATTACTCAAAAGTATTTTATTGTTGATAGAAGAAATAGAATCGAAGCACTAAGTCGTCTTATTGAAGTTGAGAATGAGATGTACGGAATTGTTTTCTGTCGTACAAGACAAGAAACAAAAGATGTTGCAGACGCTCTTTTAAGAAAAGGCCATATTGCAGAAGTTCTACAAGGTGAAATGGGTCAGGACGCTCGTGATCAAGCGATGAAACGTTTTAAAGATCAAAGAGTAAACCTTTTGATTTGTACTGACGTTGCTTCTCGTGGAATTGACGTGAATAACCTAACTCATGTTTTTAACTTTGGATTACCACAAGATAATGAGTCGTATGTTCACCGAATTGGTAGAACTGGACGTGCAGGTAACCAAGGTATTTCTTTAACAATTATTAGCCCAAATGAAAGAGGTGGACTAAGAAGAATTGAAGATCTAACAAAACAAAAAATTGAACTTGGAAATCTTCCAAGCGTAAAAGAACTTAAAAAAGCTCTTGTGAATAGAGAGCTTGAAGCGATGGAATCTTTATTATCTGTTTCAAAAGAAAAAGGTGATGACTTTAAAGTAGACGATATCTTTGATCTTTATAAAGAAAACTTTGAAGGTCTTTCAAAAGAAGATATCTTAAAGGTTGTTTTCGCGAGAAGCTTTAATAAGCAATTAAGAAGACTTAATGACCTTGGAGAGTTGACACAAGCAAGAGATCGCTCATCTGGTGGTAGAAATAGCCGAGGACCTAGAGCAGGTGGAGGCCGTGGCGGTTATTCACGTGACAGATCAAGACGTGGTTCTAGAGATGGAAATCGTTCAAGTGAAGGTAGCAGCTTCCGTTCTAAAGGTGGAAGAAGTGCTGGAAACAGAACGAGATCTGAAGGTGGGGCGTCAAACGAAGGTGGAAATCGTCGAAATAATGAAAATCGCTCAAGAAGAAGGCCACAACCTTCTGCATAGAAGTTTTTAATCATGAGTAGTCGTCAAGAAAAAATAGAGGGCCTTGTTTTACAAGTGCTCTCATATTACGAACCGATGTCATTTGAAATGATATTACTTGATATGCCTCAAGATCTCATTAGAGAAATTCCAGATTTTAATAGAGAGGAGCTTGATCAAGCTCTTCTCTCGTTAAAAAAACAAAAACTAATAAAGCTTATGTCCAAACCGAAAGATAAGGACAAGTTATGGCTTAGGCTTTTTCCAAAAAAGTCTATTATTCAACGTTTACTCTCATATTTTAAGTAGTTATTCCTAGTATTAAACCCCGATTATGCCTTACAATAATATCTAAAAAAGATAAAAATGGGCTTTGTATATAAAAATAAATATTCGATCTTAAAACTAGGTTTAAGTGTCTTACTTAAGCGTCCATATTCCTTTGCAAATGTAATTCGCTTAAATGATGACTGTAATCTAAGGTGCAGTTACTGCTCTAGTCCTGAGAAGGATCGTGAAGTTGAGTTCAATTCCCTTATTACTTATTTAGATGCTCAATATAAACTTGGTTGTCGTTATGTGGTTCTTAGTGGTGGTGAGCCAACCATGTATTCAAATATAGATCGTTTATTAGACTGGCTGAATGAAAAAGAATTCTATATTTGCATAAATACTAATGGCTACGAGATAAACTCAAAACGCTACAGAGAGCTAATCCTTAAGGTTGATGAAGTGGCCATCAGTTTGGATGGACCAAAGGTATATCATGACCAGCTAAGAGGTAAGGGGAGTCATTTAAAAGCTCTGAAGGCCATCGTCTTTGCTAGAAATAACTTCTTAAAGGTTTCTATTTCTCCAGTTCTTCATAAGTTTAATATGAGGGATGATTTACTCGTTTACTTTTATCGCTTAAGACAAAATCATGGCCTCCATATTGATTATGGTATTGTTGATCCAAGAGGTGATGTTACTAAGACCACTTCATCAAAACAGATCGCACCTTCTGAAAAACAACGAACAGAATTCTTTAAGAAACTAAGACAATTTAAGAAAGATTATGGACTTTATGAGATCTCAAGTGAACTCATTGATTATATGGAATTTCCAAAACCTGTAGTGTGTGAAGCCTCGAACTTTATTAGATTTTTAGATCTAACGGGAAGTATTCATCCTTGTATGCATGTTGCTGGAGAAGACTGGAGTAAAGTGGGGAGTATTGAACATGGAGTTGCTGATAATTATGAAGGCAATTGTATAGAGTGTGATTATTGTTCATGTAATCCAATATATCTAGTTAATGACTTTTTAAAAAATAAATTCTCTTTAATACCACTTTTGAAGATGGCACTTACTAGAGCATCAGGTTTTCGACCAAGGTTTTTATGGAAGCAACTAAGAAGATAAGCATCTATCTTTTTATTTTAACGATTTCTTTATTCTTGTTTTTAAGAGCTGATTCTGATTTCGGACATGTTGAGTCTGGAATTTACTTTGATTATACTGAAAGTATTGTTGAAGATGGTGATTTCAATATTGTAGATGAATTCTTTGATAAACCTGAAAAGAAATATGTTACCAAAAATTATTATTATCCTGACTTTCATTCCCATGGAAGTGTCATCTATTGGAATTATCTTTATAGCTTTGGTCTTCTCGTTAATAAAAGCTTAGGGCTGAGTGGTGATGAACGAGAAGTATTGCTTCAAACAGCTCTCTCTTTTAGTTCTGTCTTCTTTTTTATGTTAGGGATGATTCTTCTTCCTCACACGCTATCTTTATTTAATATTAAATTAACCAAAGCTTACTACTTTCTTTTACCTCTGCTGACTCCTCTTTATTTTTATACAGTAATGGAACCTGGTAATGGGTCAATCGTGGCTTTTCCCCTTGTTCAATTATTTATGATTGCTTATATCAAAACACTAGAAAACTTAAACTATAAGAATTCGATTTTTTTAGGGGCTTTCTTGGCCTTATCTTTTATTTCTAAAGTGGATAGTGTTTTTTACGGTTTACTACCTTTTCACCTTTATTTTTATTTCTATAAAGAAAAAAGTTTTATCACCATCTCAAAATATGTAGTGGTATTTTTATGTTCTTTTTTCTTAGTGAATTCATTACAAATGTTTAATGATTATCTAAAATATGGTCTTTTAGCTTATGGCTATTTAGATACGATCTTCACTGATTATAATCTCTTTTTTGAAGTTCTCCTTTCTTCCTATCACGGAATTTTCTATTATTCACCAATTTATATATTTGCAAGCTTAGGTTTTATCGTTCTGCTTAAAGATAGTTTTAAAAATTTGAATTTGAGCTTTCTTAAAACTAAGAACTTTCTTATTATTTACCTCGTAGGAATTGTTGTAGTGAAGTTGTATTTATTTGCTGGAAGTTATAGTCACGGTAGCGGTGTTTTTGGAGGGCGACAATTTATGTGCGAGATTCCCATTGCCCTTATTTGTTTAAATTATTTATTTAATAAATTTAAAAATAAGTACTTTGAGTATTCTACGCTTTCACTTTGTCTAATCTGGTCGTTGATTGTCTTTTTTAGCTATAGAGATATGTCCCTTGATAGTGCTAACTTTACTCCTTGGGATGTTAATTCCAAATACTACTTCTTTAATATCATCAACCGGAAAGAAGAGTTTCTTTCTTTTGTGGGCTCACTTTTCTTTAATTTTAGTGAAGTAGGACTTAAGTTTACTTGGTTAATCGTATTTCCTTTAGGAGCTGCTTTTCTCTTATGTCAGTTAAGTCAAAAAAATATTAGAAGATTTACAATAAGCTTTTTAATCTTCTTTACTGGAACATATGCTGTGCAGACTTCTTATAACTTTTTTCTTGGTAGAGAGAATGTCAAAAAGATGAAAGATAATGGCTTTATGGATAATGCATTAGTTGGTAATGGTGTGAGAATGTATTTCTATTATGAGAATGTAGGTAGTCTAAATGAACGGTTAATATTTCTTAAAACAAATAATAGAAAAGAAGAGTTTCAGCAGGTTCTAGGTATAAGAGATAGGTATCATGAAGAAGCTACGAGACAGATATTGGTGCACCCTGACCCAAAGTTACCCATATACCATTACTATAAAGAATTTTTCACTGAACATCATATGATTGAAGGAATGAAAGAGCTTGGAATAGAATTTCCGTAGCTTTAATGACTTTGCTTTACTAAAACATATGGCTGAACAATAAGAAAGCTGCCTAGCTTAACATTCTTCTCTTTATTCCACTGATCAACTTCTTCATCGCTTGGTTTTCTAAGTTTGTTATTGCCGAGTAAGTCTTTTATAAAAGTGATATTATCTTCTGCAATTGCTACGGCTACCTCAATTAAATCAAGCTCTCCATCAATAAGATACATCGCACCTCTTTTATGGTGATCTTTTAGCATGGACCAGTCTGCTTGCTCTATTTGCTCTTTAAGTTCTTCATATAACTTCTCATTCATAACAATGCCTTTGCCTTTTATCTTCTAAGTATTTAATTAATCTCTTTGAAAAGCCTTCTTTATCATACTCAAGTTCCTTTTTTAACTCATTTATGTTTATTTTTTCAAATGATATCTCAATTTCTCTAAAGGGCTTTGGGATGAGATCACCTGGTGCAAAGACATGATGAAGTCCTTTACTGTAGGCCAAGAGAATATGTCCGCCCTCTCGTTTCTTTATAATATCAACAATACCTGTCTTTATTGTCATAGGCTTTCCATGCTTATCAAGCCCATCTTTTCTCATCATTCTTCCCTCTGGAGCAATGACGACTAGAGTGTCATGACGAATATCTTCCATAAAACCCGTCCAGCTTTTATCACGCTTTCTTGTAATTGGTTTTATACGAGGAAAAATACTACGATAAAAAAAGCCGAAAATTGGCCGATCTAAAGTTATGTCGGCTCCAGGAATTTCAACTCTTTTAATTTGACCAACAAGAAAAGAGAGTGGAAATCCAGCAAAGAAAATAGGCTCCAACAGACTCGTATGATTAAGGAGTGCAAAGACACTAATATCATCCCAAAAGTCTTCACTCTCATTTAGGCAAATTGACCTTGTTCTCCAAAAGAGTTTGGAAAGAAACCATATTTTAAATATAACCATATATGAGAAGATATATTTCATTTTGCTATTTTAATTGATTTTTAAGGAGGGTGCCACTATGGAAGTGACACTCTTAAGAGAGACATTTTATCAACTATAAACAGTCTTCAAAATTTCTAGAGATGACACTATCGGAACGCTGGTGGTTAAATTCAATACCTCTAATGGTTGTAAGAATCTTTTCTTTTAAAGAAACGTCACATGTTTTTAAGGCATGATTTATATTAAAGACTCTTATTAATTTAACATTAACTAAGATTGTTTCTTCGCTCTGTTCGTCACCAAGTATGTCTGTGGGAGAGAATTCTCCCATCGGTAGGCATGCTCCTGCAGCAACACAAGGGGCACTTTCCCCAAAGTTACGATGATCGAAAAGTGTAATATCTTTTAACTCGGGAATTAGAACTTTTAAAAAACTCATTCCGTAACCAGCACTACTGCATTTTACAGTTGAAGGTGAGAGCTTAATATTCATTTCTGTTGTTACATCAGATAACACTCTTTCTTTCACTTCATTTGTTTGGGCATTTGTTAGGTTCATTGTAAAAATAGCTAAAGTAATCATTAAAATTTTCATATTTCCTCCGTTTGATTAGTTAAGTTAAAATGCCAGTGATTGTAGTATTTGCATAATTGATAATATTCATATTTGCGATAAGTATTGCTTATATATGATATGATAAAATGATGAAAGGTCGTCATTGGTGCTTACTTGGTAAGCGGTGGAAGCTGTGGATCGCTTCTAATAAAATATGTGGAATTTGTGAAAAAGTAATAGATGATTATGAGGAATCATCAGTTGATCATATTCTACCTAAAAGCAGAGGTGGAAAGGATAATACAGAGAATCTACAGATCACTCATCTTAAGTGTAATAACCAAAAAGGAAACCTACTTCCTTGGCAGGCCAAAGTTCTCCTTTTTATTGATCGACACTTTTTTAAGGTCAGAAGTGGCCGGCTATCAAAAAGATTTAAAGACCATAATTCAGATACTTAGAGTGAGTAAGAATTACTGATCGACTTGTCATAGCAGAATATATTTTCTAAAAAGTGCTCAGGAGTTGCTTTGGAAAATATATCAATACCTTGTGAAAATTCACTTGGCCTTAAAGAACAGATTATTTATGATCTTAATGAAAGGCTAGACCAATTTAATGATCCTAAAAAGGGTTTGAGAATGATGGCCACCGGTATTGGTGTTCACTCTAAAACACTCAAGCGTTTATTAAAGGGTCTTAATACTCCTGGTTATTTAACAATTTATAAAATTTATCGTTATTTACTCAATACTACCAACGACACAAAAATTTTAGAACAAGTTCCATCAGTCATTAAGAAAGAGCTTATTAAAGGCAACCCAAAAGATCTTACTAAAGGCTTAACTTTTAGTATGGATGTTGAACATGAGATTGCCTCAGATAAAGTTTTTTGTGAATTGTACTTTTTAACTGATGCAGGAGTTGTGACCCAGGAACTTGTAAAGTATCGTTATGGATTACATGGAGTAGAACTTCTTAAAAAAATGTTTGATCTCGATATCATTGCAAAGAATGATCAAGGACATTTTGAATTAGGAAAAAATAGAGCAAACCTTTCAACGCAAACACTTAAGAAAGTTGGTCTACACTTAATAGAAAAGTACTTTAAGCCACTTGACTGTGATGAGATGGGAAATAACTTCACTGGATTATATGTTTCAGGGCTTAGTGATGAAGGTTATAATGAATGGTTAAAAATCGATCATGAATGTTATTACCGAAAAGCAGAAGTCGCTAAAAAGTATGAAGATAAGAATGGAATAAAAGGGTTTACCTTTATGGTCACTGACACTCTCGTTTCAGAAGTCAGCTTGGATGAAAAATGGAATTAATTAAAAAAATAACGATACTCTTTATTGCTCTTACCATGAGCTCATCTTTTGCTGGTGGCGATACCGGTGGTGGTTCAAAAAGCTTGTCGAAGGAAAGTGGAGAGACCAAAGGTCGTGGCGGTGACTCAGGCGGTGGTCCTAAGAGTGTTACCCTTAATTTAAAAGCTAAAAAGATTAAAGTAGATGATCTCAAACTACACACCGTTAAAATTGACGGTAAGAAAGTAAAGGTTCCTTTTGTTCATGTTCGTTTTCTGAATTATGAAATGGTTTTTAAAAATCAAGGTTCAGATAAAGAAATGATTCGCGAAATGGATTATGTGAGCCGAAAAGCTCGATTAGCTGTATCGGTGAAGGACATACCTCAAGATGTTTTAGATAAGTTAAAAAATAGAAAATGGTATCAATTCCTTAAAAAAAGATATTATCGAAAGCTTGCTCGAGAGCTTTTTGAAGTCGAGATTTGTGAAAAACCGGCGAAAAAGAAAGTTAAAGTTAGGCGTAAGGGCAAATATCGTCGTAGACACTAGTTTGGACACATGTCCTTGTTTATCTAAAACGAATAAAATTTTGTTTTAAATCGATTTAATTTATGAAATCTTAAGTTCTCACATACAAACATTTAAGGAGAACTTATGAAAAAGTTAGTTTTGTCGATTGTTATTGCATTAACATCAATCACTACATTTGCACAAAGAGACGGTAGAGTTATCAAAGTTGAAAATTTTGATATCTATAAAAATCCAATCGTACTTTCAGCGAAAGCTCAAGACGTTAGGATTTTTGATTTTAAAATCAGAAAAGCTATCAAGCAAAAAATTACATACTGGGGAGTTTGTGAAGACAATGACCGTAAATCAGTTGAGAAAGGAACTCGTCCATGTGTAAAAACTGATTACGTTAGAGAAAAAGTAGCAGCAATGAAATTACGTTATGATGTAAAGACTGCATTCTATAGACGTGGTGAAATTGAGTATAGAATGGTTACAAAGAGATCTGTCATTAACGTAGCAATTAACACTCTACCAGTTGACGCTGTTGAAATGCTAAAAGACCGTAGAATCATTTTCCCAAATAGAGATGCTTATAGAGAGCTTGCAAGAGACCTTTTCACTGTTGAGTCTGAAATGACAAGAAGTGGAATGATGGTAAAAGCAAATAGAAACTAAGGTGTACTTAGTTCATCTAAAGTAAGAGAAAAACTGTTTATATAATTGGCCATGAAGTGATCTACTTCTGGCCTCTTATATGATCGGATTTTATTTTCTAATGAAATCCTCGCCCGATTAAACTCATTATTACCAGCTGTCTTTTCTTCCATACATTTTATATAGGCGCTCAAGGTATCCGCAGCTTTAACAAGCACGGTTTCTTCTGGATCACAATTTTCTTGAGTAAGTAAGCCTTTGTACTCTTCTCTTAATTCTTCAGGTAGGTAAGAGAGAAGTTTCTCCATAGCGTAATTTTCGATAGCATGATAAGCATCTTCTATTTTAGGATTAAAATACTTTATAGGAGTAGGTAGATCTCCTGTGATAACTTCAGATGCATCATGAAAAATGGCCATGGTTGCTATTTTATTTGCATCAACATTTCCATCAAAGTATTTATTTTTTATAAGTGCCAAAGCATGGGCAATCACTGCGACTTGCAAGCTATGTTCTTGAACATTTTCTTTACGTACACTATGCATGAGTGACCATCTTTCAATTAGTTTCATACGATTTAAATAGGCGTAGAAGTGTGCCATATCAGAACTCCTGAATAGTTTTTTGTTTTTACCAAATATTTAATTGAGGGCAAAAATCGGATTGAAATACTTGTAGTTCATCATTTGATGAATACTTTAAAAAATATTCTTCATTAATATTCATAAAGAAATCATTAATTTTTAAATCGCACTGGGTACCAAGGCTATCTCGAATATAGATTTCTTTGACGGGGTTACTAAGTGGTGAACCACCTAGTTGAAAGCCTGCGTTCATGGTCCAGCCCTCAAGGTATTCAAATTGAACGCCACCATTATTATTTCTATTAATATCAGGATCAGTATGGACAATTGCATTTGTCATTTCAGTGATCTTTCCTTCAACAGTATCAAATTGAGCAACTTCACCATTGATGAGTTCAATTAATATGGCATCACCAGAGATAAGGTACTTGAGCTCACTTTTAAATGGGAAAAAATAATGAACACTTGAGCCAGTGTTCTTACTTGGATCACCAGCTCCAAATGAATTAAAAACCAGCATTTGTCCTTGGGTGTTAAAAATATAACTTCTATAAACACTATTGTTATTATCAATAGGACTAATCATAATGAAGCATTTCTTTGGAAGTTGATCATCTGTTTTCAATTGACCTGATTGAAATTGAAAACCGTTAATTTTCTCAACTTTTTCTTCACAAGGAGATAAGTAGTCAGGAACCTGAGCTTGACCACTTACAATGTAGCTCGTTAATAGGATGAATAATATTCTTTGAATCATTTTCATGTGTGTATTATGGCTTAATTTCTATAAGCTTTCATCTTTTAATCTATTTTAGTGAGAATTTGTTTTTATGGATGGCATAACTGCTTGAAATATACTTTTTGAGTTGCGTCAATGACTGAGCCTTTTCCTATGGTTATATTAGATTTTTAAAAAATAAGGAGAAGTTATGAAATTAATAATATCTATTCTTTTAGCTTTAGTTATAGTCGGAGCTAAGGCTAACTCGCTAGAGGCTGAAGTCAATTCTCAGATAACAGGTGGAAATACTGACTTTAAATCTCAACTCTTTAAGATTGAGCACAATCATACTTTCAAAGAAAAATATAAAATTTCTGAGTCCTCTATGTATCAGTACGGAGAATCAGATAATATTAGAAGTTTGGAAAAGTGGAATATTAAAATTAGACCTGAATATTTATTTACCGAAAGAACAAGTATCTTTTTGGCAAACGCATTGTCTGCGAATCGTTTTTCAGGTATTTCCCGAATGTATACATCTGATGTTGGTATCGCACATTCATGGCTTAAGTCAGAGAAGTTTGAACTTTCTAACTCAGTTGCTTACAGATACTCAAAAGAAAAACAAATTGATGATACGAAAATCTCACAAAGCAAAGGGGATATTGTAATACTATCAAAGTACAAGTTTAAGAATCTCTCAGAAATTAAAGCTAAACTTACTTATCTTCCTAACTTTACTGATAGTGATGATGATAATATTAATGCAAACCTCGATTATATTTCATTTTTAGGAAAAGGCTTTAGTCTCAAGATTGGTTATGAGTGGGCTTATGATGAAAAGCCTGTTGCTGGTAAGGCAAAACATGATTATACAACTTTAGTTGGGCTTATCTTTAAATACTAAAAATACTAAAAATAATAAATGATTAAGCTTCTCTAAGATTACCAACTAGGTATGGCCCTTCTTCTCTTCCTACATCTTTTGAAAATGGGATTCTCATTTTGAAGTAGGGTCCATAATAGGTAAAGGTATGAAACTCGCCTTTTTCACCACAAGGGTCAATGCCTTCGGGGAGAGAGTTGATAAAATCTAAATTATATTCTTTGTTAAGAAATCGATCCTCTAAAACATCTCTTTTAATAGACGTGACAACAGCGCGATGGCCAGTATCGATGAACTCTTGGGCCACGAGGTGAGGAGGAGTTCCCCAAAGTGGGTAATGGGAGTTAAGACCTAGTTCCTTTAAAAAACTATCTCTAAAGTTTTTAATATCTTCTAAATAGATATCTCCAAAGATTACATCTTCAATACCCTTTTGCTTAAACTGCTTTAAAAGAGATCCAACTTTTTCAATATACTGTTCATTGGATGGAAGCGTTGGGAGAAATATTCTGAGAAGGGGAACACCTAACATTTTTGCTTGTAGAACAACCTGTTTTTCATTAACACCATGAAAAGGGATTCGATTGCTATTAATATCGATAGTCGATATGAGACCAACGATTTGAAAATTCTTTTCTTGTAAAATTTTATAATAGGCCAGAGCACTGTCTTTTCCACCACTCCAAAATAAAACCGCTTTTTTCATATGATTACTTCTCTTTTTTTAAGAATATAAATGGAAAGATACCAAAGAAGTTGTAAATGATCATTACAATTAGATAGGCATTAAACATATTTGCTCCATCATTTACACCATATTGAGATAAAAGGCCTTGAAGCGCTACGTGAGTCACTCCTATTCCTGAAAAAGACAAAGGAAGTCCCGATACAAATGAAGCAATGGGAACAATTGAGATTAGGAGGAGTGGATTAAAGCTATCGGGAAAAATGGCTTTATTCAATAAGTAAAAAATAGCAACATTGGCTATTTGGATGAATAGGCTAATGCTTATATTAACAAGAAGAATTCTTGGTCGTGCAATAACATTGAGTAACGTTTTTAAAGCGAGTCTTATTTTAGTTTTAAGCGGGCTATCAGATTTTTTAGATTTAAAGTGCAAACGAAAAAATGCTTTATACTTTACGAGGATAAGAAGTCCTACTATAGAAAAAAAAATTACAGCTGACATAGAATAAAAAATAAGTTCTACATTAACAGTAGTATTATAATTTAAATAAATGGAGCCTAAAAATATAAGTAGGAGAAGTCCTGCTAATCCAATAATTCGGTCTGATAGAGAAAGGATTATCGATTTTTGATAATCTGTTTCAGCATGATCTTTTAAATAATAGGCCTTAAAGAAATCTCCTGAAACTGAGCCTGGAAGAAATGTATTAAAGAATAGTCCTACTTGATTTAAACAAAGTGCTTTGAAGAAAGAGATTGAATGAATATGCGAGGATTTAAGAATAAAGAGAAACCTTAGACTTGAAAGTATGGCCTGAAATAGAAAAATTAATAAACAAAGGCCTAGTATTTGAGTGTTAGAAATAATTTCTTTAACATACTCAATATCTATGAGTCCTCTTTGAAACAGCCAAGTCACTAATATCGCGGAAATTAAAAATTTTATAAAATATTTGAGCATTTTAGTTCTATATGTGTAAGGAAATGACAATTAATAAGTTCTTTATTTTCTTTCTGTTATAAAAATATTTTAGCATAATTTAGCTTTAGAAAACTTTAAACTTGGATATTTTATGAAAACTTATTTATTAGCAATAGGATTGTTGCTAGGACTTAACTCTTACGCTGATATTGATACAAGAATAAGCGATAAAGAAGTAAGAGTTGTGAGCTCTACTTTAACACCTTCACAGGTAATTGAAAGAGATGCGAGACAGGGGGAAGGCAAGGTTCAGTATTTCTTATTAAAGAACGGAACTAAAACTCCTTTAAACCTACCTCAATTTTCCTATCAAAAATCATGTAATGCTCAAGGGAATTTTCATTTAAACCTTGAGGCCAAGGATGAGAAATTTGTTATTAAAAGCCGAAAGGTTTATGAAATTATATTTAATGGTAGCTGTAGTAAATCATATGACTTAATTTTCGAAAATGAATCAGAAGTTGGAGAGCTTGCGATCATTTGGGACATTATGAGAGAAGCATCTCGAAAGTTTAAAGAGTTAGGAATCCAAGAGTCATGGAATCGAAAGATTACAGTTAAGTGGCCATCTAATGGAGACTATTACCAGTGGGGAACTGTTAATATCACGAAAGGTTATCAGTGGGACGTTGTTGGTCATGAGCTTGGACATGCTATTTATGATATGGGTAATATCGGGGTATTTGGCGGTGGAGCTCATCGTATAGATGAATGTTATTCTCATGCTCTTGCTCTTAGTGAAGGATGGGCTTCTTTCTTTGCAGCATGGTTGAAGGTTAATCTGCAAGATGAAGATGCTAAATTTGAATATATGGTTAAAAGACGTGCACCTATTCAGTTTGAAAATATACCATCCGATGTTTGTGAAGGTGAAAAAAATGAATGGAGAGTGACTGGATTTCTATGGGACATTATTGATTACCATGATGATCAAGAACAAATGAATGTAACTTTTAAAAAAATGTGGGAAGTGACTAAAGGTCAAAATTTTAAAACCACTAAAAAGCTTGCACAGCATCTCATTAAAAACTTTGTTGATCGCTTTGATATAGAAGCTGTTTGGTTACTGAATTTTATGAAACCGTTTTAGTGTTTTATAAGTAGTCCATACCCCATGTTTATTCGCATGGGGTAAATTTCATTAACTCCAAGTAACTCCATAAATGTTTCAACTAAAATTAAATTCGTTATATCTGTAGCCGCAAAGTTTCCGCCAACTTGCTTATCAGTTAGTCCTACTCTTTGATTAATGGCCTTTCTTATTCTGTCTTTTGTAAAGTGACCTCGTGACTTCGTTTGCTGTTTTACACTATAGTAATGAACGCCACCGATTCCAATAACTTTGGTTTCCTTTGGAACTGGTAACAAATTTTTGGGTAAGTCTTTTTTGATTAATTCAGTAAGCTCTGCTTTTGCTTTAGTAGCTAATTCCTTTCCAACGGGGTTAGGACTTATACCTCTTCTGTTACCAATTTTCATGACTAAATCTTTAAAAGAGACTGATGCAATATTACCCTGATACTCAATTTTCTTTTTTCCATCTTTAAGAGTTATTTGCGAGCTACCTCCACCGATATCCCAAACCATATATGGTCCTTCAAAAGTTTTCTGTGCTTCGACTCCAAGCACTCCTAGGTCAGCTTCTTCTTGCTGTGTGATAATTTGTATAGGTATTTCTGTTCTGGAGGAAAGGCTTTCTATACTTTCTTTTCCATTTTTGGCCTTTCTAAAAGCGGAAGTGGCAGCGCCAATAAAAACTGTAGCACCTAATTTTATCGCTTTTGTTTTCTGTGCTAAAAGGACGAGAGTCCCTTGTTGTATGATATCAATAGACAAAGAGTTATTATTTTTTAATAAATTATCTTTATAGGCAACTGGAGCTTGATCTTCATGCAGTATTTTACTTATTTTATGAGTACAAGTATTTACCTCAGCAACAGTTATTTTTGTTGAACCCGAGCCAACATCAAATGCCGCTTTTTTAACAAGGCAGTTTTTTTTGGTCGGATTACATGCACAAATTAGTAGGATAAAAGCTAGTAAGCTTATTTTCATTTTGCTTCCTTCATAATGTCTGTAACACTATTATAATTCTTTACACTCATAGAGACACGAGGGAAAAATATCCCTAATTTCAGTCACTTAGTTTGATAGCCTAAGGCTATTACCTTATATGATTAATTGATTTTATTTATCTTATAAAACCGACGATAATGTAATTGAGGTTAAAAGGAGTTTATATGACTACAAATGTTTTACCTATTGTTGTTATTGGAGGAGGAGCTGCAGGCTCTATGGCCGCTTTAAGAGCAGGTCTCAATAACGATGAAGTTCATTTATTCACTGGATCAGCTAAAAACAAGAAAAAAAGTAGAGCTCAGTGGGTGGCAAAGGTTGAGAATGTACCAGGCCTATCAGGGTACAAAAGAGGGGTAAGTGATCCTCACAGAGAGGCCCTAGATGAATTTAAAGAGAGTGATCTTGGTCACAATCTTCATATTCATAAAGGTGTCGGAATTACTCTGATAAAAAAGCTTGATGATAACCTTTTTGAATTAACTGATTCAAAGGACGAAAAGCATCTTGCAAAGTATGTGATAGTCGCAACAGGGGTTATGGATGTTCAGCCAGAAATTGATGGAGATATGAAGAATATTTTTCCATATGCAAATGTTCAGTTAGTTGATTACTGTATTCGCTGTGATGGACATAGAAGTTACGGAAAAGAAACGGCGATTATTGGTGAAGGTAATGGAGCGGCTTGGGTCGCCGTCATGCTTAAAGAAAGATATGAAGTACCGAACATGACAATTCTTACCAATGGTAAAGAAGCAACGTGGGGAAGTGATGTTCAGGAGCTGTTAGAACTTTACCAAATTGACGTAATTGCAGATCCTATTCAATCTTTAATAGGTAATCCTAGAGAAGATTTATTAGAAGGGGCTGTTCTTATGAGTGGAGAAAGAGTTCCTTTCGATTTTGCCTTTGTGTCTCTCGGAATGCTTGTTTATAACGAGCTCGTTAAAGACTTAGGTGTTGAAGTTGATGAGCGCGGATTTGTTGTGACAAATAAGTCTGGCGAGTCAAGTATCTCAAACCTCTATGTGGCAGGAGACTTAAGGGCCAATACGAAGAAGCAAATTTATACAGCGTGGGATACGGCAGTAGATAGCGCTGATGATATTAATGGTAAATTAAGAAAAGAAAAAAGATTAGAACTTTTAAAAACAAAAACAAAAAGGAGATTCAGTCATGTCTAGTCATTTAGAAAATAAAGAAGGTCAAAAAGTTCCTAGTGTAACTTTTAAGTTAAGAGAAAATGGAGATTGGAAAGAAAGAACAACGGATGAAATCTTTAGTGGAAGATCAGTGGTACTTTTTGCACTACCTGGTGCTTTTACTCCAACCTGTAGTTCAACTCACTTGCCAAGATATAATGATTTGGCAGGAAAGTTTAAAGATAGTGGAGTAGATGAAGTTGTCTGTCTTTCTGTCAATGATGCTTTTGTGATGGACGCTTGGGGAAAGGATCAAGAAGCTGAGAATATTTCTCTCATCGGTGACGGTAATGGAGAGTTCACCGAAGGTATGGGAATGCTGGTTGATAAAAAAGATCTAGGTTTTGGTAAGAGAACTTGGAGATATAGTATGCATGTAGTTGATGGCGTTGTTAAAAAAATGTTTATTGAGCCAGACGTTCCAGGTGACCCGTTTGAAGTTTCGGATGCCGATACTATGCTGAAGTACCTTGCTCCTGACTCTAAGGTTTCAGAGACAACTGTTGTCTTTTCTAAAGATGGTTGTCCTCATTGTGCTAGAGCAAAAGAGCTCTTAGGGCAAAAGAAAGTTTCTTTTACAGAAGTTAAAGGTATTAGAACAAATGCTTTAAAAGGAATGGGCGGAGCAGGAACTTATCCATTAGTCTTTGTGGACGGTAAGATTGTTGGTGGAGCTGATGAACTTGAGAAGTACTTCGCTTCTTTATAAGCAAAAATTAAAACTATAAGTTTTTGAATATCTCAAAATTGGTCATGCATTGCATGGCCAATTCTTTTTTCTCTAGTCCCAATTGATTAGACACTTCCTGATAATGATCTTTGATACAATAATTTGCTTCATCACTTTCTAGAAACATTCGATCGAGTGGAATCTCTTTTAAGACTTTTTGAATTTTTGCATTATTCTTGTAATAAGTTGGACCAATTGAAAAGAAGCAATCAACCTTACTTGAAAGAGACATCATTTCTTCGTATGTTCCATTAAAGTCATGTATGCAAATATTAAAAGTCTTATTACCACGGTTTATATTTTGTAAAAGCTTCATTACTTCATGATGAGTTTTAACAGAGTGAATTGTTAGCATTGTAACTTCTTGAGCCTTAAGGAAGTTCAATACTAGCTCAAAGTATTCTATCTGTTTGCTTAGATTAACTTCTTCTCTTGTTCGATCTAGACCAACTTCTCCAGCTCCTAAGAATAATTTATTCTCTTTATGTTTAAGAATAGTTTTTTGAAAAGATTTAAACAGCGATTCAAAGTTTGAATATCTCCATGGATGAAGGCCTATATTAAAGAGTTCTTTTTGAGGGAGATAGTCTTCAAAGTTAAGAGGAGAGTTGATGCAAATGACATCGTCGTAATTTTTTTTGTGTGTATGAAAATCAAGGTAATTCATTAATAAGCTCTATCGCTGCCTGTGCACAAGCAAAACCAAATGTACCAGTCATCATACAAGAAGTACCCATTCCTGTTGAGCAATCAAGAGCTGTGCTCTTGGAGTCTTCTAGCTCTTTTTTAAAACAAGTCTCTCCATCTTTACCTGGATAGATGGCCCTTTCTGTATTTGAAACGGCGAGAATGCCGAATTTGTTTTTGCCTTTCTCAAAACCAAACTCTCTTCTTAATTTTTTTCTCATTCTCTTTAACAACATATCTTGGCAAGCATCTCCCAAGTCAGCGACTTGAACTTTTGTTATATCAAACTTGCCGGCAGCACCTCCAGAGGTTACCACTGGAACTTTTCTTTGATAGCACTGCGAAATCAAAAGACATTTATTACTGAGGCCATCAATTGCATCTACAATGACATCTGGATTTAATTTAAAAAGTTGCTCACATGATGACTCACTAAAGAAATCATTCAGCATGTTAATTCTGATGTCAGGATTTATTAGTTTTAGTCTTTGGGCCATGACTTCAATTTTTGACTGACCAATAGAGTTATTAAGAGCGTGAGCTTGTCTATTCGTATTGGTAATACAAATTTCATCGAGATCCATTATGGTGATTTCTTTGATACCGCTTCTGACAAGGGCTTCACAGCACCATGTACCTACACCGCCAATGCCAATTACTGCAACATGTCTCTTCGCAATATTTTTAAATTTTGAGTGACCATAGAGTCGACCTATAGCACCAAAGCGTTGTTGATAATCTTCTTTCACACTCACTCCTTCCTTCTTTTTATAGCACAACTGCAAGCGTTAAATCTATAATTGATCAACTTGATTGGACGTTCCATTAAAACCTCTGATACTCTATATAGGCATTACACATGGAAGATCAAACTAACAAAGGAATATCCTATCGAAACCCAAGCTTATTTCGAAAATCGTAGTTTCAAGCCTGATGACATCGTCGTTTCTCCAAAATTTGGCATTGGAGTAATCAAGGGAATTGAGTTTCTTGATGGCCTAGAAAAGAGTTTTTTCACAATTTCATCTATAGATAATAAATTAAAGAACTTAATACCTACTGATACAGAGATTCTTATTAGAAAAGTTTCCACTAGAAACTCATTTAATAAGTCTTTAGATAAAATTAATCAAAAAGATGTTGCTAATGATTATGATTGTCGTAAAGACAGAATTGCAGCCTTCCAAGATAAGATTCGTTCTAATAAAGTAACTTTACCAACGATTCTTTCTGTAATTAAAGAAATTCAACAGCTCAAAGATAAAGGTGCTGTTGAAAGACAAATGATGAATGAACTTCTTACTACTGTTTCTCGTGAATATGCATTTGTATTTGAATGTGATTCTGAAGATGCAAAAAAAATCATTAAGAAAAGACTCATTCAGTAATCTTAGGTTCCATCAAACCAGTTAAGAGCAAGACTTACTATTTTTTGAATCAGCTCAGGATATTTCATATTCTGAGCTTGTGCACTTAAAGCAAACTCATCATCAATCCCAATATTTGGATTAGGGTTTGCCTCAATAACATAGAGCTCATTTTTATCATTCATTCTAAGATCAATTCTGGCATAACCATTTAGCTCTAAAGCTTTATAAGTTTTCTTGGCGAGCTTCTGTGCCTGTTTAACAAGATCATCGTCAAGCTTAGCATTCTCTGTACTAATTCCTTTGCGTGAGCGGTATTTATCATTCCACTTTGCTTGACGAGAGTAGAGCTCCTTTTCAGGATTTTCGACATTTTTAAATACTAGCTCCCATACTGGAAGGGAGTGAAGACGGTAGTTTCCGTAAACACCAACGTAGAATTCTCTTCCTTCAATAAACTCTTCAGCGATAGCATCAGTATTAAAAGTTTTATTAATATAGGCCACACGCTCTAAAAGTTTATCTTCTGTTTTAACAACAGATGCTTGAGAAATACCTAGTGAAGCTTCTTCATTAAGACACTTCACAATAACAGGATAGGTAATCCACTTTGGGACTTTCTTCTTTTTATTTTTTGGAAAGACCACAAATTTAGGTGTTTTTATTCTATGGAAAGTTAAAATTTTCTTTGTAAGGGCCTTGTCACGACCTAGGATTAGGCCACGAGGATTATTTCCTGTGTAAGCAACTCTTAAGAGCTCCAGATAACTTACGACGTTTTGGTCAAACAACGCTTCACCATCAAACTCTTCGAGAAGATTGAAAACTACATGGGGTTTAAATTCTTCAACTGCTTGTCTAATGGGTATGAGATCTGAGTAGACACCAAGAGTTTTTACATCATGGCCAATTTCATGGAGTGTCTCTATAACATTTAGTTCAGTTAGCCAGATTGGATCAGCTTTCTTTTCTTTTAGAATAACTTTTAATTGCTCACTAGCATCTTCAGGTGGCACCAAGTCCACGTGCATGAGTACTAAAACTCGTAATTGTCGCATAAAGATCTCACATTAAAACTTTGTGGTTCCCTTTATTTATATACGATTTTGCACTTTTGGACAAAGTTTGAAGAATCTCTTTTTCTGACTTTGAGAAATAGAGGTCATTTTTTTTAGTTGTAAGCATGAGATCTGATAAAAAAGTATTTATCTTATATTGTGGAACTTTTAACTGCACTCCAAGCTCTCTTTTAAGGAGGCTTCTTTGTGCTCTTAAAAATGCATAAGCGGGTATTCTTTTTCTACTACTAATAACTGGACCAAGTTCTTTTTGAAGAAACTTTTCTTTCTTAATTCTGCTCTTGGCTCGAGCTTTAAAGAACTCTCTAAGAGTTCTTGTATCTTTATTCCAGCAATCAATCTCTCTTTGATTGATATTCTTTTGAGAAGTGAATCGCAAGTCTTTCATTACTTGATTGAGATAATTTAGCTTAGCTAAAGCTCCCCAGCCTTGGTATTTTTCTTTCCAATTAGACTTTGGAGTTAACCAAAGAGCAAAGGTCTCTGCCCAATCTTCATCAGGGTGGGCCTGAGCATAGTGACCAGATAGGTGGCGAACATATTTTTTTGAGTACGGATTTATCTCATAATTATCAGGATAAGGAGTTGATGTCTTACCAAAGATACTTTGTCTTTTCTTAAGAGCTCTTAAGCGAAAAGCATTATCAATTGCGTGGCCAGTTTCATGTCTTATGAGCTTCATGGCCCAATTAGCATTACATCCTTCAACGTATCCTTTCGCTTCTCTTTCTAGCTTAATAAGTTTTGGGTGTAAGATGAAAAATGGAATGGCGAACCCTGCTTGTCCATCTGGACTAAACCAATCATCAGATATCCAAACATGAGGCTTGAAATGAAGGCCCTTACTTTTTAGCTCTCGGTAGAGGTCTTTTATGAGAGGGGAGATCCAACTTTTTTTTAAGTTCAGCTGAAGATCACAAATCCTTAAATCAAGAATTTCCTCTTGGGAGAGCTGATCTAGAAAATGGGGTTGTCTCGCTTTCTTAAACATAAGCTAAGATAGCATTAAACTAAAATGGCCTCAATAGGGAGGCCATTATTAGGTATATTTTTTATATCAGTTTTTATGAATTTTTCATGGCCACGAGAGTAAGAATTGTTGCCAGAGCAACTGTTTCTCCAGTCTCATCTGAGACATCAACTTGCCATCTGACTACGCCTCTAGGAGTCTCACCTTCTCTTGGGTCCTGAGGAGTTTTCTCCTTACAGGTAAGTTTCACTCCTAGGGTTGCTCCAACGTAAACTGGCTTGATAAAGCGAAGCTCATCGAGACCATAATTCGCTAGTACTGGCCCTTTACCTGGATCAACAAATAATCCTGCAGCCGCAGAAATGACAAAGTAACCATGGGCCACTCGCTCATCAAAAATTGTCCCCTCGAGGCTTGTGGTATCTGTATGAGCATAGAAGTGATCCCAAGAAAGATTGGCGAAATTAACCACGTCAGCTTCAGTCACAGTTCTTTTATGGGTGGTCAGAGTCATACCGACTTCTAGCTCTTCAAAATAATGTCTAAAGGGATGCTTCTCTGATTCAGGTCTGGCCGCACCTGGTAGGTAAGTATCTGTTAGTTTCGTAAGTGTTGTAGGATGACCTTGTATGGCACTTCTTTGCATATAATGCTTTATTCCTCTCATGCCACCCATTTCTTCTCCGCCTCCAGCTCTTCCTGGTCCACCGTGGACGAGATTTGGGAGAGGGCTTCCGTGTCCTGTACTTTCCTTGGCACAGTCTTTATTAAGAATCACAATTCTTCCGTGATGAGAGGCCATACCGATGGCCACTTCAGTGGCCCATTTATCATCTGCACTTACTAAACTCCCAACGAGAGAACCTTCTCCTAGTCTTGCCAATTCTATGGCCTGATCAGCACCTTTATAGGCAAATAGAGTTGTCACTGGACCAAAGGCTTCAATTGAATGAGCTGCTTTATTATTGAGCGCATCTTTAGCTAATAGAAGAGTCGGAGAAATAAAAGCTCCTTTTTCAAGGTCTCCTGAAAGAAGCTTGAGGTCAGTATTATGATAAAGAAGTTCACAAGATTTTTTTAATTCTTCAATTTTGCCAAGGACTTCTTCTTTTTGAGAAGCACCAGCAAGAGGACCCATACGAACACCTTCAGTTGTCGGGTCGCCAATTAAAACTTTTTGAAATCTTTCAATAAGAGCTTTTTGTACCGGCTCTATAAGTCTTTCTGGAACGATAGTTCTTCTGATGGCGGTACATTTTTGTCCGGCCTTTACGGTTACTTCACGAGCTACTTCTTTAACAAAAATATTAAACTCATCTGAGCCAGGCTCAACATCTTCACCGAGGATACAACAATTTAAACTGTCGGCTTCCATGTTAAAGGGAACGGATTCTTGAACAATTTTTGGGTGAGACTTAAGCATCTGACCTGTTGTTGCAGAACCTGTAAATGTAACAACATCTTGTGATGTCACATGATCTAAGATTCCAGAAGCACTTCCGCAAAGTAATTGAAGAGATCCTTCAGGAAGAATTTTGCTTTCAATAATATCTTTAACCAGAACTTCTGTAAGGTAAGAAGTGAGAGTTGCAGGTTTTACCACACAAGGCATACCGGCTACGAGGTTAACTGCAATTTTTTCTAACATTCCCCAAATAGGAAAATTGAATGCATTAATATGAATAGCAACACCAGTCTTTGGAACAAAAATATGTTGGCCGATAAAGCTTCCACCTTTTGACAAAATTTCAGGATTACCATCAACATAGACATTGCTATTTGGCATCTCTCTTCTGCCTTTAGAACTGTAGGTGAATAGGTTTCCAATACCACCTTCAATATCAATCCAACTATCTATTTTGGTAGCACCTGTTTGGTAAGAGACTTTATAATATTTTTCTTTATTTTCTAAAAGAAAGAGAGCCAGAGTTTTAAGTGCGCGGGCACGGTCGTGAAAAGTTAATTTTCTTAAATTAGAGCTACCAATCGTTCTAGCGTAATTTAATATTTCTTCAAAGTTGATACCAGTTGTGGTTGCCGTTGCTATCTCTTTTCCAAAAGATGCATCATATAGCTGAGTTCCTGATCCTGTTCCTTGTGTCCATTTACCTAACACATAGTTTTCTAACTTCATGAAGACTCCTCATTTCTAAATATTTCTCACGAATTTTAGCGCTTTTTAGGTAGAAAATGACAGATTAAAATTAATTGATAAACTTATAGGCAATGGATGAAAAAACAGCTCCTAGGCTAGCTAGAGACTATTATTTAAAGAACTTCCAGTTCTTGCTAAAATTTTGCGCCAAGCAATATGATGATCTCCTGTCTCAAAGGCAGAAAAAGTTTATTGAGGTCTTTAAAACTCTGAATCGAAACCAAAGATTACTCTATGTTCGCTTAGCATCAAGAAGTAGCGAATTCTTCCTTTTATCAAAACTAAATTATGATGAAATTAATATTGAAAGAGGAATAAAAGATAATCCTCTTTTAGAAACTCAATTGAAAAAGATTAATAAAAATCTAGAGGATGAAGAGTTAAAGAGAATTGTTAATATAGAGCATCTAAAAAGTTTCCTCGTAAAGTCGAATATAAAAGTGAGCCAATATAAGGGGAAGGATCAACTATGGGATAAAGTTTCTGCTGATGTTGATTCTTTTAAAAAACACTTAAATCAGAATGAAGGGCTCATTCAAGTTAAATACCAAGAACATTTTGATACTCTTCTTTTTTTATTTTTCGGAAATATGAGGCAGACATTAAGTGACTTTATTTTGGAAGATGTTGGCTCGATTAAATACCCTAAATATAAGATTCAAAAGAAAACGAGAATTTTTAAAAAGAAAAGTGATATTGGAAAGGGTTATAAGCTAAGTCTTTTGCAAGAAGAACAATACTTTGCAAGAGAAGAGAAAGATGTGGAGGCCATACTCGAGAACTTATCAAGTCTTGATAAGCTAGGGTCTATGGCAACGAGGTTTTCTCAAAAAAGAAAAGTACTCTACCTTCGAGGAGCAAGGGCTTTAGAGTCAGCAAAAGAATATGAAAAGGCACTTCACTATTATAAAAAAGCAGATATTCTCAATGGGAGAGAAAGAATTGTAAGAATACTTTACGCAATGGAAGAATATCAAAAAGCATGGCAAAAATTTAAAGTGATAATGAAGGATCCTCTCAATCATGGAGAAGAAGTCTTTGTGAAGAATTTCTATAATAAGTTCCACAGTCCATTAGGGATTGAGAAAAGAAAAAAAATAGAATTAATATATGATCAACAAAACTTAATCGTAAAAAACACAAGTGAGCGAGTTGAGTCCTTATCTTTGAAGGAGTTAAAACGCAGAGGATGGAGTGGCTTCTACTGCGAGAATAATTATTGGAATTTGTTATTTGCTCTTAGCTTTTGGGATGTGATTTTTAAGTCTTGTGAAGGAGCATTTGCTCATCCTTTTCAACGTTCTCCTCTTGACCTCTATGAAGATGATTTTTTTAAGAGAAGAAAGTCTGTTCTAAAGAAGGCCCTCTGTCTTTTTGATAATCCCACCTGCTACAAAGCCGAGATAAAACAACGCTTCGATGAGTATGAAGGTCAGGTCAATCCATTTGTCAGTTGGAAGGCCATTGATAGAAAGAATTTTATTAAACTTTTAGAACTGATGGATGTGAATCATCTCAAATCAATTTTTGAAGCGATGATAGGGAACTTGAAAGAGTCTCAAAAAGGTTTTCCTGATTTATTTCTTTATAAAAAGAAAAAGTATCTTCTTGGAGAAGTAAAAGGGCCAGGGGATCAACTCCAAAACTCACAGAAATTTTGGATTGAAAAATTTAAGGAAATAGGTATTCCATTCACACTTATCAGAGTAGAATGGTCTTAGAGGTACATATGAATTTAAATAGTATTATTGAGTCAGTTTATAGCAAGCATATTTATAGTAGTGTAGGTTTACTATTTCTTATTTGGCTTATTAAGTTTTCTATTTCAGGCTCCATTAGAAAAAGCACTCTTAATCATGAGATAAAAAGAAAATGGGTTGTTCACGTTAGGAACTACTCAACACTTATTTTTATTATTGGGCTTGTGGCCATTTGGTCGACAGAATTACAGGCCTTTGCTTTATCTATTGTTGCTATTGCGGCTGCCCTTGTTATTGCTACAAAAGAATTAATCCTTTGCTTTCTTGGAGGCTTCTTAAGAGCAAGTAATCACCCTTTTTCTATTGGTGATAGAATTGAGATTAATAATTATCGAGGCGATGTTATTGATACAAACTTACTCACTACTAAAATTATGGAGATTGGTCCCTTCAATGTGACTCATCAATATACAGGTCGAGCTATTACCATACCAAATTCAATTTTTCTAAATACTGCTGTTGTGAATGAATCATTTATGGACCGCTACGTTCTCCATGTTTTTACTATTCCGTTTAGAAAAGAAGAAAATTGGCGTAAAGCAGAAAAAATGATTTTGGAAATTGCCAACCAGGAGTGTGCTCCTTATATCGAAAAGGCCAGGGCCAATATGGAAAGAATGGGAAGAAAGGAAGGTCTAGATGTACCTTCTGTTGACCCAAGAGTGACTTATCACGTAGCAAGCTTCGAAGAGATAAAACTAGTTATTCGAATACCGTCTCCTTCTACCCAGAAAGGTAGAGCTGAGCATAGCATTACAAAGAAGTTCCTTGAAAGTTTCTATCCGCACCAGGAAGATTAAATAAAAAGTTAAGTTGTCGGGAATTTTGCCGGGCGTTACTTCTCTTATCTCCTTAGGTGTCATTCTAAAGTCTTGAAACATTATTAAAGTCGCTATAGAATTACCATGTTTTAAAATTCTGGAGGAATGAATGGAAGTTGTAAAAAAATCAGGGGACTTAACAATCGTTAAGAAAAGATCTGGAAGATATGGAGTAAAAGATAAGAACGGAAAATGGCTAAATGGACCAGATAAAGTAAAGGTTCTTTTAGGTGAAGGTCTTATCAAGGCAGCAGAACCAAAAGCTGCTCCAGTTGAAGAGGCTCCAGCAGAAGAAGCACCAGTTGCTGAAGCTGAAGCTGAAGTTGAAACTGAAGAAGCACCAGCAGAATAATATTATTTATCTATCGATACAATATTTTTAAGACTAATAAGTCTTTGAGGATTGGCCACTGTAATGTGGCCTTTTTTTGGTCCATATTGAACATCTTTTAGTTTTCTTTCGAAAGTATAACTACCTAAAGTTGGATGAAGTTCTTTTACCGTTATTTTCTTATTTTGATTTCTAAAAGAAATGATTTCTTGAGTGAGGTTTTTTTTAGGTTTTTCGATCTCGAATATATGAAGGCTTTGATCATGGCGGATTGAGTTTAGCGGTAGCTTTTCTCTTAAATTCGCACCTTCAAAATAGTCTTCTATAAAAGGAATAAGATCACCATGACTTTCAATGCAGAAGAGAGTGATTTTCTTTCGTTGAGAAATTTTAAAAAAGTACTCAAATAAATGATAGAGGTTTTTATTTACAGGTAAATATAGAAAGAAAGCGTCATAGTTTTCAAGAGGGTGCTTTAAAAAATTACCTTGGAAAATATTATTTTGATAAACACCATGTTCCTTTAAAAAGGCAATGCTGTGCTTGAAACGCTCTTGATGATATTCAATAGATGATATACTTAGGTTAGGGAATTCAAGGCTTGCGATGACACTTCCTCGTGCTTCACCAGCTCCTAAGTCGATGAGTTTTGTTTTTGGAATATTTTCTTTGATCCAAGTTAGAACTTTCTTCCAATCTTCAATTGATGTGTAGAGTGCTTCGCTAGAAAGTTCTTCAGCGTAATCTTCTTCATAACCATCATAGTTTTGAAATTTTAATTTGCCTTGATGAAAGGGAAAGCTATCTAATAATGCCATGGAAATTGAGAGAAATCTTGATCACGTTTTTCAAGAAAAGCATCTCGGCCTTCTTTCGCTTCTTCAGAGGCATAGGCAAGTCTTGTGGCTTCTCCTGCAAATAGTTGCTGACCAACAAGGCCATCATCTTGCATATTAAAACCAAACTTGAGCATTCTCATGGCGGTAGGTGATTTCGAATTAATTTCTTTGGCCCAGCGAAGAGCTTCTTTTTCTAATTCATTATGCGGGACCGATTTGTTAATCATTCCCATTTGAAAGGCTTCATCAGCACTGTAGTTAAAGCCACAGAAGAAAATTTCTCTTGCACGTTTTTGTCCACATTGTTTTGCAAGGTAAGCTGATCCATAACCAGAATCAAAACTAGCTACATCAGGATCTGTTTGCTTGAAAATGGCATGTTCTTTAGAGGCGAGTGTTAAGTCGCAAACCACATGGAGACTATGGCCTCCACCAACGGCCCAACCTGGAACCACAGCAATAACAACCTTAGGCATAAATCTTATGAGACGTTGAACTTCAAGGATATGAAGTCGTCCTAACTTTGCTGGATCCACCTTATCTTGATCGAAACCTTCATATTTATATCCATCTTTTCCACGAATTCTTTGATCTCCACCAGAACAAAAGGCCCAGCCTGCATCTTTTGGAGATGGTCCGTTACCTGTGATTAATACACAGCCAACATCAGAAGATTGTCTAGCATGGTCGAGAGCCTGATAGAGCTCATCAACAGTATGAGGACGAAAAGCGTTGCGACATTCTGGTCGATTAAAAGCTATACGAACGGTTCCTTGATTTTTGGAGCGGTGGTAGGTGATATCGGTGAAATTCTCACCAATGTTCTTCCATTCTTCCGGATCAAAAATTTCACTAACCATTATGTGCTCCATTACTTTCTTTACATTTATCAAAGGGGCAGCTCTTTAGGCTGCTAAAATTAGGCTTAATGATATCCCATGAACCTAATGTTGTTACAAGTACAAAGAGTGATGTCGCAATTACCATTCCCATAGATTTCTCCTTAACCCTTAAGATGGTATGGGAATGATAAATGACAAGGGTTCGGATATAATTATTTCTTTACTGCATCGTATCAGTACTTGCTATAGTGACAATCCTTAAACCACCAGTCTTTTCCTGTATTATATCCATTTTGTAGCGAAATGATCTTAATTCCACCATAATCTGGAAAGACCCTAAAACCTGCTTCAAAGCGTCCAGACCTTACTGCACTTTTTTCGTTGAGGTTTATATGAGCTTCGATGCTATAAACATAAAAAGATCGTCCTCCTCCACCGAACCAAGTTGTTTGCTTATTTAGTTCCACAGCATTAATTTCTGAAGAAAAATAATTATGTAACTCATATCCTCTGAAAGAAATCCTTCCATTTAGATATTGATCTTCTTTTCCTTTCACTATTTCAATAGTCAGAATATTTTGTTGATTCCCATAACCGTACTCATTTGGATTTGAACAAGTAATCATTTCTGCAGATAGTGATAGTCCAGAAACTAAAATTAGAATGATCATTATATTTTTTAACATGTGATTCTCCTTGTTTTGGGATTATTCCCAAACTCTGAAATGGTTATAGATGAAAGGATCCTTTTTCTCTTCTTATTTTGAGCCTCTTATATTCGGTTTTTTACAATGGATTTTTTTTGATTTTAAGAGATAATAGTAATTTAGGAGAATGAATTGAAAAAAGGTATTGATAAATCAAACAAGGTAAGAGGTGTCTTTGTAGTACATCAAAATATACCTAAAAGAAGTTTAGCTTCACACTCTCATACAGATCATCACCTATTTATTCCACTACAGGGAAGTATTACTATAGAAATTGAAAATGGTGATGTTTTAAAAGCAGGGCCTGGAAAAATGATTTATCTTCCTCCGAATGTTGAGCATCAATTTACTTCTTCTAAAGATAAGGGAGAAAGGATTATATGTAATATCGACAGTAAAATTTGGTGTAAGTTTTCTAAAAAGAAAATAAAGAAAGCTTTCACTTTAATACAGAATCAAATGATAAAAGAAATATTATTTCACTTGCTTGAATGTAAAGATACAAAAAATTTAGAGCCTTTTGTCGGAGCTCTCGTGATAAGACTGGAACAAGCACTTGAAGACTATGATGAACTATCAGCTCAGAGTATAGAAAAAATATATTCAAATGCTAAGGATGAAAGGCTTATTAAGGCAATCGCTATCATGAATAAAAAATTGAGTGTTAACTTACCTGCGATCGCAAAAGAGTCAGGACTTAGTACACGAACAATGGGAAAACTTTTCACAAATGAGCTAAACTGCTCACCAAAGGAATTACAATCCTTGCTAAGAATTGAGAAAGCAAAGTCTTTACTTAATATCGGAAAATTAAGCACACTCGATGTGGCATTTGAGTGTGGTTATAACTCGTATTCTCAATTTTTTAATCAATTTAAAAAAATTACAGGAAAAATTCCTTCAGACCTTAACTAGACGCTGAGTCATATCGTCGAAGACCCTTGCTCCAAACATAATTAAGAATAACGGTTAAGATTAATATCATTATGGGCATCAAGAGAAGAAGTTGATATTTATTTTTATCAAGAAGAAAATGTACAGGGGCAGAGCCGATGAGAGTTATGGGCACGGCAATTGTTAGAAATTTTCTGGCCAGTGGAGCATAGATGAAATTTGGCCAGCGAGATAACTGTTGCAACTGCAGTCTTAAGAAGTTTATTCCAATACCTTCAGTTACCCAAAACATGGCACTACAAAAGCAAAATTCAATTAAGACGAGAATCGTAAGTCCACCGAAAATAAATAGTGGTAGCAATAACCAATCAATAGCACCAAGACCTACAAGGTTTCCATATTTAATAAGATAGAAAAGATAGAGAGGGGTTAAAACGCAACTCGAGGGACGAAAGTAACGAAAGAAAACACTGAAGATGGTATTCATAGGTTTTAATATTGTGAAGTCTAAGGCCCCACTTTTAATATCAAAACTAAGGGCCCAGAAGCTTTCACTAAATAGAATCATATGGAGGTTATCAATGGTTAGCATAAAAAGAGCAAAGAAGAGTAACTCGTTTCTTCCCCATGGCCCTATGGTTTCGATATGATTATAAATAAAGTCGATACTATAAATAGTTGTTAAGAAAGTGATAAAGTCCATTACGATCAAAAGTACAAAACTTGTTCTAAAGGAAGTATTGACCGCAATGCTGGTTGAAACAAACTTTCGATAGACATGGAAGTAATGCTTTAGTTGCTCTAGATATTTCATCACATTCCTGCTGCCGTATAAAGTTTAAGTCCACGTTTCCAAATGAGTCGATTGACAAAAATGAGGAAGACAATCCAGAAACCAATAATTCCAATACCATTGATTAAGCTAACCTCTCTGCCCATCATGATTTGTATGGGATAGTAGGAAAGATAAGGAAAAGGGGTAAAGTTAAGAATATCTACGAGCCATTCAGGATATAGTTCTAGAGGAATGATAGCACCACTGAGAAAAACGGCTATGATTTGTAACATCACTCTTAAGATCCAAGTTTCTTCCAACCAGAAGGCCAATAGTCCTGTGAAGAATTGAGTTAAGTACCAAAAGAAACTTACATATAAGGTAAAGAGAACACCTGTTAATAATAATTGAGTAGTGAAAGGAGCGATGATATTAAGGAAACTAAAGAGAAATAAAGTGAAACCCGCAATTATAAGTTGAATACTTTGGAAGGAAAGAAAACTTGCAGTGTGAAATTCCCAAAAATTAAAAGGGTAGATAAGATAACTTGAGATTCTTCCCATTCTTATGTCTTCACTTAAGTTCCAAGATCCATGACCTTGAGCAATTAAAGAAATGATGAAGGCCCAAGCATGATAAGTAATCATTTGCTTTAAGTTATAGCCTTGAATAATTGTTTCATTGGACTGATTGAAAATAGAAGTCCAAAGATTGTATTTTACAAAAAAGAACACTAAAGCAGGTCCAATGATTTGTAAGAAGAAATTTAGGCGATAAGCGGTATGCTTAACCCAGCTGATCTTAATTGTTTGCCACCATTTTAAAGTATTTTGATAATTAATCATGCTGACCTGTTTGTAGTAATTCTGGTTTTTCCATAAGAGTTTTCATCACTCTTTCAATTGGAAGCTTCTCTGTAGCGAAGTCAATAACGTCTAGGTTCTTAATGATCTGGGAACTTAATTCTCTTAGCTCCTCTTCTGGAACACGAAGCTCTACACTTCTAAATTTCTCATCCCACTCTGGATCATAGCTTTCCCATATGGATGCACTTGGGTCTTGTTCCGAAGAGAACGAAAAACTTAGAGTCTTCTCATTTCCTAGAACTTTTTCAAATTCATAAATCGGACCATCAAACCCTTTTGTTCCACCCATTATAAGAACTAAGCGGTCACATAAGGCTTGGACATCGGCCATGTAGTGAGAAGTAATGATTATCGTACACTTCGTTTTACGATGATACTCTTTAATAAAGTTTCTAATATTCTCCTGAGCGATAAGGTCGAGCCCTATGGTTGGCTCATCTAGAAAAATAACCTCTGGATCGTGAAGTAGAGAGGCCATTAATTCAAGCTTCATTCTTTCACCAAGTGAAAGCTTTCTCACATGAATATGAAGAAGATCTTTAACTTCTAAAATTTCAGACATATGATCAATTCTTTCCTTAAAACGATCATCTGGAATTTCATAATATCTTTGAAGGAGTGTGAAGCTATCCATGGCCGGAATATCCCACCACAGTTGTGACTTTTGTCCCATCACAAGAGCGATTTTCTTTCTAAAGCCTTTGTCTCTCTCCCATGGATTATGACCAAGTATAGTAAGCTCTCCTGAGGTTGGTACAACAATTCCAGTGAACATCTTCATAAGAGTCGTCTTACCAGCACCATTTGGACCTAGGAGACCAATAATTTCACCTTTTTTAACAGTCATTTGAAAGTTATCGACGGCCTTTTTTTCGATAGCATTACGAACAAAGAAGCTCTTAACTGAGCCTAGAACTCCCGGTTCTTTTTTATAACTCACAAATTTTTTACATAGTTGATTAACGTTAATGACGTGAGCTTGTTCCATATGATATTCCGTATTGATGAAAATAATAATTAAGCAAGAAGTTAAAAGAAATGACCCGAAAATTCTAGTAGATTTTATCGGGGAATATAGTGAATTGTCTAAAATGAAAATCAAAAAGGCCTTGAATGATGGCTGTGGTTGGATTAAGGAAAAGGGGCGTAAGTCAGCTAAAGTGGCCAGAAAGGCCAAGAAAGAGCTTAAGACTGGTCAGCAGGTTGAGTTCTACTACGATACCTCTGTAATGGAGGCTGACGTACCTGAACCAGTCCTTATTCACGAAACGAAGAATTGGGGAGTTTGGTACAAGCCTCCTGGTCTCTTGGCCCAAGGTTCTAAGTTTGGTGACCGATTTAGTATCGAAAGAATCATTTCTAAAAACTTAAACAAAGATATCTTTCTTATTCATCGTCTTGATAGAGAAGCTTCAGGTTTAATGATCTTCGCCTATAACAAACAGGCCGCCGCTGATCTTGGAAATATTTGGAAGAACGCTCAAGTTCGTAAAGTATATCAAGCTCAGGTATTAGGTATTTTAGGGTTAAAGGACGAAGTTGGAAAAATAGATTTAGCCTTAGATGATAAAGAGTCACATACTACTTATAAAGTAGTTGAAGCCGATGAGGGAAGCCAGACTACTTTAGTTGAAGTAAGGATTAAAACTGGTCGCTTTCATCAAATTCGAAGACATTTCAATATGATAGATCATCCTGTTATGGGAGATCCACGTTACGGTGAAGATAATAAAAATAAAGATGGTTTAAAGCTTGTTGCCTCTCAACTTTCATTTAAAGATCCTTTTGCTAAGAAAGCAGTCGTCATTAACTTACAAAAGGACTTTAGTTTATTTTAAAAAATTAAAGTTCCTCGCAAAATATACCGTAATAAAGTAACTGGAGAGGGGGACACTTTGGAAAATAAGCTAGATTATCAATTAGAATACTACGAAAAATATTTTGGTGATATTAAGCAAGTTAAGAAAACTGTAGAAAATTGTCCAAATTGTGGGAATCCCTTCTTCTTCACCCACAACACTGATTATAAAACCTTACAAGTTAAAGAAACTGCATGTTGTACTAATTGTAGCTTTGGAAAAAGAAAGCTTGTTCATTATGTAAACTAATTAGATATTAAGATTATTTATTTTGACCATCCAAGCCTGCAGCATTTTGCCCGCTATCACCAGACCCATTAATTGGTTTTATTAATCCACGAGGTGAGTTTTCAACTTGTTGATGAGGAAGGAAAGCCGCATCAGGATCGCCTAACTCAATATTCATATGCTTACACTTTCCATAGTAAGATGGAAGTTTCTTTTCATAGTCTGGACAATCGTTTTCAAACTTATTTACTAGCTTTGTACATTTATCCATAAATTTTCCAAGCGTGACCTTTAGTCCACCACAGTTAAACTTCTTATCTTGCTCAATAATAAATTTCATCTGTCCAGGACAGAACATAGTTACTTTGTCGTATGTTGGATTTGTATTTTCACAGCTTTCTTGGTTTTGATCCCAGTCATAAGAACATGCTGTATAGAAACTATCTCTTTGCCGACCTGTTTCGTTGTCGATTTTTTCTTCATATGAGTCCATACATTGGGTTAACTGAACACAACTTGATTTTGACTTATAGTTAAATGGACAAGCTTGTCTTCTATCGATACAGCCTGCAAGACCAATACACTTGGTTTGGGTTTCATCACATTGTGCTCTTGCTTCGTAGTATTTTTTTTCACACTTTTTTGCACTAACAGTTGCTGTGAAAGATAAAACGATTGAGATAAAAAACAATTTAAATATTTTCATTTCCACACCTCTAGATATTGTACATATCTTGTCGGTTAAGCTGGCTAAATACTTAAATTAACAATAATCTTTATATAGGAAAATAACGACAAAATTAGATTTTACAGGATGTTACACCCTTTTTTTCTAAATATTTTTGGTGATATTCTTCAGCAGGATAATATTCACTCTTGCCCTGAACAATGGTCGCTACTTTAGAGCTGTGAATCTTAGAAGAATTGAGCTCTTCAATATAGTTAAGGGCCTCCTTTTCTTGTTCTGAATTAGAAGTAATTATTAGCGAGCGATATTGTGATCCTACATCAGGTCCTTGTCTATTTACTTGTGTCGGGTCGTGTATTTGAAAGAAGAACTTAAGAAGGTCTAGGTAAGAGATTTTACTTTCATCATAATTAACTTTCACAACCTCTGCGTGACCTGTGGTGCCAGAGCATACTGTTTGATAGTTAGGGTTTTCAGACACTCCTGCAGCGTAGCCGACATTAGTTTCTTCAACTCCATCTAGTTTCGAAAACTTATACTCAACTTCCCAGAAACATCCTGCTCCAAAAATTGCTTCTTTCATGACCCCTCCTACGGTTTCCTTAAGAGTCAGTGAATGCTACTCTTAAAACATTACAGTTAACTTAATTTTAAGGAATAGCCTATGACTAAAGTAGGAAAAATTGATGAACAAGAAAAGTTAAAGCTTGAACAAGAGCTTGAAAACCGAATAAGAAGTCAATTTGGCAATGAGGATCAAGTCATCGACCTTTTAAAAACAACACTTAAGAACTTATCTTATCGCTATATTGAGAGCAGCACTACTGGAGAGGGGAAGGTGGAAGTTTTGGACTCTAGTCTTATTATAAAACTGAGTGAAGTTGATAAGATGGAGTTTCTTAAGATTAAAAACCCTAAAGTAAGAAATAGTCTGGTTGATTTTGCAAAAGCAAATTCTCAAAATAAAGAGAGTGAAGTCCAGCTCTCCATATGGGTAAAACCATTGAAGAGTGGAAACTTTTCTTTTGAGTTAGGTACTCAAGTCCTGTGGAAAAATTTTAAAAATAGAGACGGTAAAGAATCTTATCAGGAAAAAATAACTGTGGATTATGAGGATGCTATTGATTTGAGAAACAATTTTGCGAGAGAGTTAGATAATCTTTGTGAGCTCTTCGTTTAGTTGAATCTTAGGAAATTGATTTATGGTTATCTCTTTATTGTTAAGTGATTTAAGTAGAGCTGAGTGATCAAAGTATGAAAGAGAGACTTCATTTAAGTTTATTTCGCTTAATAATTCTATCGCTCTTTTAATATGCCCTTCTCCAATTTCTTGTTGAGACATTTGGATTTTGACACCTCCAGCAGCTATTTTTATCAACGCCTTTAGGATATTTGCTTGATCGCCTTTACGGCCAATCATATTCCAAAGAGCTTCCCAATAAACATGGGATTCCCAGAAGTAGTTAGCATTAAATAGGTCTACAGCGTATAACCACCCGTTTTTCCATGCAGAACTATTGCTGGGCTCCCAAGTACCTGAAAATTCGATTTTATGACCTTTCATATAGCCTTCTTTTTCAGGATGTGGTGCTTTGCCGGGAATAAATCGGTAAGGAGGGAAGTCTATTTCAGGAATGTAGCGTTTCATAGATTGTGATTGTAAAGATTTCAAAGGAGACTGCAAAGCGGAATAAAATTTGTTATAGTGCATAGCGTAACGGGAACTTTAGTTGGGGAAATATGAAAGTCTTTAAGATTAAAACGACATTAATAGCGATTCTTGCCACATCTAATCTAATGGCCGCAGGTTTTGGGCCTTGGCCAACAAAGTATTTCTTAGGAGATGCTCGATTTTCATGTGTAGAAGAGAGCCCTTGTATTGCCCCAAGGTTAGATGACCTATCTGAATTAAGAAGTGACTTCGCTAAACTTGCGCCTTCACGACTTGATCACCTACAAAAACTTACTGATGAGATTAATAAGGAATCTGAAAGGTTTCTTGTTCTTGCCCAAAAAGTTAATGAGCAAGAGGGGGACAATCTCTTTAGTAATGTTTATACAGAGGTTGGATCGGCAATTAAAGAGATCTCTGAAAAGTCTGCTGTTGAAAAAGCAAAACTTTTTGTTTCTGAATCAAGTCCAATGCTTGAGCAAATTGCAAATCTTGAAAACTTTATCGCAGAGTGGGATCGTAAGATTGAAGAGCAAACAGATCAAAGTTTAAAAGATGGTCTGAAGCTATTAAAGAAAGAGAAATATAAAGAGTTGTACTTATCAGAAGATTTTCAGTTTATTTTAAGTGAAATGAAGTCAGTAGAAACTGGTTTTTTTGTAGAGCTTGATGATCAGCAACGATCAAAGCAAATTAAGAAAATATTAGAAAGTGTTTATGACTTAAGTGCACACTTTGAAGTTGATGATAAGTGTCCAAAGTTTGTTAAAGACTATGCTGTTAAATCAATAGGAAAACTTCAGGTTTCTGCAGGTATGGCAAAAGATTCTGAGTTAGACCCTTTCCAAGATAGTTCAGTTGTTAGAATGATTTTAAATGGAAAGAGAAGTGGCAACGCTTTAAAAATTTATTGTAAAAAATCGGGCTTTCTTAGCGGAGTTTCACCTAAGTATGATGACAAAGATAACGAGCTTAAAATGAGATATAAAGAAAAACTCAATACTGATGGAACAGTTAAGTTTAGTTTACCAAAAGCATCTGCTATAAAGGCTGCAATCGCAAAAGAGCTATAGGCCTTTTTTTCCACCTAGAGAAATGATCAAGCATCCCTTAAAATTTATTGAGAGGGAGCAAAATGAGACTTATCTTAATTCTTTTATTTAGTGCTATATCATTATCAGCTTCCGCCGAAGTTGATGCTGAGAAAGTAAAGAAGAGTGAATTGCGTATTGATCGAAAAGCGACTAGCTATAGTGGCTATTTCGAAGGAATAAGACAAAAGAAAACCCCATCAAAATTTAAAATTAAAGACTGCCAATTTATTTACGAAAAAGGCTCAGACGAACATCCTGATAACCAAAAAGAATATAAGTTTGATCGTTTTATTTTGAACTTCTTAGGTTTAAACAATCAGGGGGAGAGTGCTTTTGATTCTGTCAGTTACACCTTTTCTGAATATAGAGAGAATTACAAATCATTGGCCTTTCAAAAATCATTTGGTCCCATGAGTCTTGTTGATGTGACAAAAGTTGCTTCCATAGGCTCACCATCAATGAAGTTTATTAAGAATGGCGATAGAGCAGAAATAATTTTTGAGCATACAGATATCTTTGATAAAACTAAGAATAGTTCTTTTTTTCGTCCTGATGAAAAAAGAAAAATAAAAAGTCAGTTCTTCTTTTCAAAATTCAATGACAAAGTTATTGAGCTGGAGAAAGTCATTGTTTCAGCTAAGAGAATAAAAAATAAGTCTATTGCAATAAGTGTTACTTGCTCAAAGTTTGTTGATTAGTAACTAGATCTTCAATGGCACTATTAATATTATTAATTGAAATGGGTTTAAGAAGATATCTATCAACACCAGCTTGACTCATTTTATTTTGACCACCTTCTTCAACAAAGCCAGTGAGAACTAAAACAGGAACTGAAGAATTTAGTTTCTTAATCTGTGCACATAACTCTAATCCATCAATCACCGGCATATGCTTATCAGTAATCACTAACTCAAAACTATCGGGACTAACTTTGAAAGCATCTAAAGCTAATTCACTAGAAGTAAATGCTTCAACTTCATGCCCTAGCTTTTCTAGCCCCTCTTTACTCAAGGTGGTGGTCACAATCTCATCATCAATAAATAATATTTTCACTGAAATCTCTCCTGCCTATTATTTATAGATAGTATCGTGGATCTGTCTAATTTAAATGAAGATTTCTTGACATGATGCGTATCTCGTTAGAATGGCTTAATAATAAGTTAAAAATTTGGCTTTTTAGAATAATTAACATAAATTTCAGAAGCTTATATACTCAAAGAGAGGGGATTTTTCATATGTTAGACCTTAAATTTATTAGGGAAAATAAAGACATACTTACACAAGCAATCAAAGAAAAGGGATCAAGTCTTGATATTGATGCACTTTTAGAGGCAGATAAGCTTGTCACTTCTCTTAAGTCTGAGATTCAAGATCTACAAGCAACTAGAAATTCACATTCTAAAAAAATTCCAGTAGCTAGTGCTGAAGAAAGGCCTGCTTTAATTGAAGAGGGTCGCAAGATAGGTAAAGATCTTGATGCAAGAAAGCCGGCTCTTCAAGAAGCAGAAGATAAACTTAATTCAATGTTATATTTAGTTCCTTCAATTCCTCATCCAGATGCACCTAAAGGAGTGGGAGAAGATGATAATGTTGAAATAAAGAACTCTGGAGATAAGCCGAAACTTTCATTTAAGCCCCTCGACCATGTGGACTTATTATTAAAAAATGGATGGGCCGAATTTGAAAAGATAGCAACCATATGCGGATCTCGTTCTTATAGTTTAAGAAATGAAATGGTCTTACTTGAAATGGCCGTACATAGAATGGCCATGGATAAACTTTTAGATAAAGGTTTTAATCTTGTTACGACACCAAGTCTTTCAAGAGACAGTGCTCTTTATGGAACAGGTCATTTTCCAGAAGGAAAAGATCAAGTCTACTATTTACCAGACGACGACTTATACCTTAGTGGAACTGCAGAAGTTCAGCTAAATTCTTTTCATGCTAACGAAATATTAAATGAATCAGAACTTCCTTTGCTTTATGCAGGATATTCTCCATGTTTTAGAAGAGAAGCCGGGAGTTATGGCCGAGATGTTAGAGGCTTAATTAGAGTTCATCAATTTTTGAAAACTGAGCAATATATTATTTGTAAGAATGATCCTGAAGAGTCACAGAAGTGGCATAGTATACTTCTTGAAACATCTGAAGAGATCGTTAAAGAGTTAGAGTTACCATATAGAGTTGTTGAGTGCTGTACAGGAGATATGGGAACTGGAAAAGTTCGTATGTTTGATGTGGAATGCTGGGTACCAAGTGAAGAAAAGTACCGAGAAACTCATAGTTGTAGCTCACTACATGACTGGCAATCAAGAAGAACAAATACTCGGTACCGTAATAGCGAGGGAAAAGTTGAGTATTGCCATACATTAAATAACACAGCCGTGGCGACTCCTCGAATTCTTGTAAGCTTTCTTGAGTGCCATCAACAGGAAGACGGTAGCGTGAAAATCCCTGAAAAATTAAGACCTTACATGGGTGGACGTGAGTCAATGAAGGGCCGCTCTAATAGCTGAAGTTTTTACCTAAATTAGCCGATAAGCTAGTTAGGTAGATATGGAAATAAAGTCAAAAAAAATACAGAGTTATCTTCTCATTATTGGGTTTGTTGCATTTAGTGTAGCATCCATATTTCTATATGCTCTCATTGAGAGCTCTTTTGAAACCTCAATTAAAATAAATCAGGCAATTTTAAATATGGAAAGAACAGTTAAAACTTTTCATAGAGAAGTAGTAAAGATAACTACTAGTGAATCATATATGAAAGATCCAATCTCAAAATATGTTTTTCTGGATCATGCCAAATTAAAAAAGGTAAGTCTTAAGTTAGATAGTTTTATTGATAAGAGTGAGAGCTCTTTTCTTGATAATTCAAGAGGAGTACTTCTTGTTGAAAATGGTAAATTTGTAGATGAAGTAAAACATTATATCAATTTATCAAATCAGCTTCTGGAAAAACTAAAGGATAGGCAAAAAGTAAGTGCTTATAAACAAAAACAATTTCTAATTACATATGAAAAAATTCAAAATCAATTTCAAAGAATTGAAGCAAGCTTAACAGAGATCGCACATGATAGGCTTATGATGTTAAGAGCTTGGCTGGTGGCTTTTATAATGACTATTGGAGGTTTTATATATTTTACATTAAGAAATATACTAACTCCTTGGGTAAAAGAATATAAAACACTAAAAGCAAAGAGTAAGAAACTTCAAAACATAATAGAAGAAACAGAAGATAGTGGGCAAACATATAGTTGGGAATATGAGATAAAATCAAAAGTTGTTATACGATCTGAGAAGCTCTCAAGCTTATTTGAAATTGAAAATATAGATGAAAAACATGAGTATATTCAAGATGAACTTTCTTATATGTGTGAAGAAAGTCGAGAGCAATTCTCAAGGGCCCTTGAAAGTTGTGAAAAAGAAAAGGGAAGTTTTGACATCGAAGTGAAGATCATTACGAAAAGTAAGAAGACATACTGGCTCCTCTATAGTTGTTATTACATTAATAGAGAGGGAGCAAGAATTGAGGGGACAGTAAAAGATATATCGGAAAAAAATATTTCCATCGCAAGATTTAATAAGCTGTTTGAAGAAAACCAATTTCCTCTCATCATGATTTCAGATAATACAATTAAAAAAATTAATAAAGCATGTCTTCAGTTTCTAGATTATGAAAATGAAGATGACTTATTACTTCTTAATCCAAATATTGTCTCGCCACTTTACCAAGAAGGAAATGTTGCTTCAGTGGAGAAATTAAAAGATTTAGTTTCTCTTGCAGATAAAGGGAGTTCCGTTTCAAGTAACTGGGTTTTTAATACTAAGAGCGGTCCCTTGAGAAATTCTAAGATTGTCATATCTTCATTAGATTCAAGTCATAAAAAAAGTTATGTTCTCATGATCAAGGATTCAATTGATACGATCCAGTTAGAAGACAGGTTAAGTCTTCAAGTTAAAAATTATCAACTTGAAGTACGTAAAAAATCTGAATTGGTTTCAGATATATACTTCAAGACCTTTAATGTTTTGAAAGAAGCGATTCTTTTACTCGAGAAAGAGAAAACACAGGCAGCAAACCTTGGTATTAAGAGAATTCAAAAACACCTTCATAATATCGATAGTATTATAGAAGACGAGTGTCTAAATGACGTAAAATCAGAACCGCGTATTGTTTCAATATATGATTTTGTTGCAAAAACTTTAGACTCATGGAAACTTAAGAATATTAATAAAGATGGCAGAGAGGACGCCGAGTTTTCCCTTAAATTAAGTAGTCAGTACTTGGGAGATCACTTTCTATGGGTTCAGCCTATTCCTCTAGCTACTATCATCAACAACATTCTTAATGGTATTGTGAGTTACTTCCCGAAATCAGAGATCATTCTTGATTATAATATTGGTAATTATGATGCAAATAACTTTCTTGTAACTTTTGATTTGAACTTTTCAGTAAATGGAGAGATGCTTTCAGATACAGTGATAAATGAAATACTTCAAACTCAATCTTTTAGTCCTTCACAAACAAAGAAGAGCTCCCCTCTTAAAAAAGCTTTTAAATTAATTGATCAAGAAGGTGGGCAGTTTAGTGTAAACAGTGATCCTATCGCTGGCACTGTCTTTAAAGTTAAGATATCGATGGAGAAGGTTGTTCATGAGCAAGGGGAATCGAAAGAGGTTCAAACATCACCAGTTATGGTGAAAAAGCTTTCAATAGAGAATGAAGATCTAAGTGAAAGTCGAAAAGTATGGCAACATTTTGAAGGGGACTGGGATACTGTCCAGTCAATATCAGGTGATATTTTAAAATATATTCCAAAGGCCGTTGAGGAAATTGACTTTGCGATTAAGGCCAAGAACGGTGCTCTCCTTCACAATAGTGCAACTTCTTTATATGGTGTATTGGCCCACTTACCTTATGAGAATATATTAAATAAATGCATAATCTTACAAAAGCATGGTCAGTATAATAATTTTGAAGGGGTTGAAAATTACTTAAACTCTTTAAAGAAAGACTTAGCCGAAGTCTCCGTAAGTTTAGAAACCTTCTCTAAAAAATCAATTAAAGTCGCTTAATCAAGTTGATACAAACTCTTAAAATTAAAATCAGTACAACCATCTATATCGCAGTCAATCCTTTGAGCTTTAGAAGTACTCGTGTCAAAAAGAGGCTCATTCAGACTTAGTTTATGAGCAATATCTCTATAGTAATCTTTCTTGGTAGGGTGTTCTGGGGCGACAATATAGTGGATTTCTTTGGTTATCATTGATGGCCTTTTCATAATACTGACAATGATTTTTGCAATATCATTAGCGTGAATAAGGTTCACTGGATCAAGAGAGTTTTTTAACTCTCTATTTTGAAGAAAGTTGATTGGATGTTTTCCCTTAAAAATAATTCCTCCCAGTCTTAAAACTCGGATATTATTTTCAATGAATATATTTTCAATTTCTATAAGGTGTTTTTTTTCGGCTTTCAAGGCACCAATGCTACTAGTGTAATAAACATTTGGATAGCTTGCTAATTGTTTTGCAAGTTTCTGCCAAAGCTTTAAGTCATCACTAGCACTGGGCGGTAGAGTTATAAGTGTCGCTGCTGAATCTTTAGTTATCGGCAGTGGTAGAGTGTCTCCTAGCTCATAAATAAAGTTTTGATGACACTCTCTTGGGCCCTTACTTGTTGAAATGACAGGAGTATCTTCACAGGACATGAGGTCAAATACGATTTGCCCGAGCTTTCCTCTACCAATAATGTTATAATGGTTTAGATTCATGCTTAATTAATATCACATAGGTAAAGTTAATGAAAAGAATAGTTATAGTAGTTTTAATGATGACTTCAATTTTAAGTACCTACTCAAAGGAACCATTTGTCAGTGGTGTTATTACTCTTGAAACTAAAAGTGAGAAAAAGAATGATATTAAAAAGGGAGCTCTTTTTGTTATTCTCAGAAAACAAGGTGTTAAGCGTGGGCCACCAGTTGCTGTTTTAAAAATAGATAATCCAAAGTTTCCGACAAGCTTCTCTATATCAAAAGAAAATATTATGATTAAGGGAACCGAGTTTGTAGGGCCATTTTGGATAAAAGCTAAATTTGTTCCAGATGGAAACCCACTAGGTGAGGGGCAGCTTTTAGGTGAACTCTCTCCAGCAAATGGCGTTCAGTCTAATAGTAAAAATCTAAAAGTCATTTTAAAGAAAAAATAATTTATAGTTCTATAACAGGAAGTTCGACATCTAGCAGAGACTCGATATTGAACTTAAGAGTTATAATATGATCTTCATAGTTTTCAGTATCGTTAGTTGAAACCATCATGATAAGTGTACCCGTTATCATATTCATGATCCCAGTAACGAGTATTCTAATTTGTTCCATGCTGTTATATCTCATGCTTTCAAGAAAGAGACGTTCCCATAACTCCCTTGCATTGGAGAAGATATATTTTTGTATTTCACCCATCTGTGGTGTCTTGCCTGACTGATGGAACATAAGGATAAAGAATTCACCGACTTCTTTATTATAGATAACCCATTCAAATAGTGAGCTAATCATAGCCGCTGTTTTTTGCTCAAAACTGTGCTCTGGATGATAATTTTTTTCAATGAAGTACCTTGCCATTTTTCCAGAAAAGAAAAATAAGTCTTCAATAATTTTATCCATATTTTCATAGTGATAGATAATAAGGCTTTTGCTAAGGCCTGTTTCTTTACTGATTCTAGTAAGACTAAGAGACTGTAGACCGTCATCTGATATAACCTTCATGGCAGTATCTAAAATAAGTGTCTTCTTTTCACCTAAGCTCTTTGAACCAGGCATAGAGCTTAAGGTCTTCCAGTCTATTTTATTTTTAATTCTCATGAAACCATTATAACAGCTAAGTAGCTAAAATATAGTACTTTATAAAGGAGAATTAGACTAAAGGTAAAATTTTATTGAACTTTGTTTAAAAAAGATTGAATTATGTAAGAATTATGCTATATTGACCTAGCCAAGCGATTCTCCATGGTTGTAAAAGGCCAAGGAAGTCTTTTTGGGAATATTTGAGGGGTAAGCCGTTTTCTTAGGAAAGCGGCTTTTTTTATTTAACCACAGTAATATCTGAGCTGGTGAGCTGAATATAGGGTGTTTTAATTTGGCCTGTTGGTGCTGACTCCAGAGTTATTCTTATATCTCTTTGCTCCTGAATCCACTTGATCATATTTTTATCCTCTTTAAACTTATTAAAGTAGAGAAAAAGAGTCTTTAAGCGATGCTCAATGGATATATGCCCGTCATCTTCACTATTGAGATCAGTTAAGGAAAGAGTCTTTTTGATGAAGAACCAGAGCTGCTCAATCTGAGTATCAGTCATTTTACTTTGCTCAATTGGCCCAGCCAGTATTTTCATCCAAGCTTGGGGGGTTTCTTCTTTAATGAGCCTTTTGACTTCTAGTAAAGCAGCGAATCGGTTAAAACCAAAACCGATAACAAAGATGACAATGATGGCCAAAAATATAATAAGTACAACATTCATATAGAACCATTTTGACACAAAAAGCTCTTTAGAGCTATTCTAGTCTAAAATAGTGTTTAAAAGGTCTAAAGAATCTAATGAGGAATCGATAGAATGGGTATTGATAAAAGAAAGTTAAAGAAGCAGAAAAAGAGAGAAGAAAAGCTTAAGAAGCAAAAGCTTAGTGCTTTAAACTCTAATAACCAAGAGCTTAATAAAACACAGAAATCTTTTGGTAAAATTCAAATAGCACTCGTTATTGTTGTAACAATTATTGGTGCAGGCTTTATCATTTTAAATTCTTAAAAATCACATAGGTAGTTAAATGCAAATGAAATTTTTTCCCGGCCAACGCTGGATGAGTTTAACTGAACCTGAATTAGGTTTAGGAATTATTCACACTGTAGATGCAAAATCTCTAAAGGTTAACTTTCGTGCCAGTGAAACCGAAAGAACTTATGGTCTGACAACTGCCCCTTTGAAAAGAGTTTTATTTGAGAAAACAGATATTATTTTTAACTTTGAGAATAAAGAGTTTCATGTTGAAGATGTCATAGAACTTGAAGATCATACAGTTGAATATATTTGTTCAGAAGGTGTAGTAAAAGAGGAAGAACTTGCAGATGCTCAGGCCTTTAATCGGCCAGAAGAAAAGTTATTTAATGGACAAGTCGACTCAAATCGATTCTTTCATCTTAGACAAAAAACTCTAGAACTTAAAAATAGATACCAGCAAGATCCTCACAAAGGCTTCTACGGTGGGAAAATTTCAATTATTCCTCATCAAGTTTATGTTGCAAAAAAGGTTTGTGAACAAAGTTTTCCTCGAGTTTTATTGGCCGATGAAGTTGGCTTAGGTAAAACTATTGAATCTGCTACTATTATTAATCATATGCTAGCTAGTAATAGAGTAAAGAGAGTCATGATTCTTGTTCCAGACTCACTTGCTTTTCAGTGGTTCTTTGAATTACACAGAAAATTTCAAAATACTTTTCAAATCATCAATCAAGAGATGGAACTTGAGCCTGGAAGTAATCCATTTGCAGATAATGAAAAAGTTATCGTATCCCTTGGCCTTCTTAAGGGAAGTCAGGTTGCTCAAGACCTACTGGATCAAGTTGAATTTGATATGCTGGTTGTAGACGAAGCACATTTATATGAATGGCATCACGGTGAAGCTTCGTGGGAATATGAACTTCTTGAGAAGTTATCTCTAAAAGTACCTTCGTTATTATTACTAACGGCCACACCAGAACAAGTGGGGATGGAAGGTCACTTTGCAAGACTGAGACTACTCGACCAAGACCGATTTAGTGATTACGAAATCTTTAAAGATGAAGTAAGGGCCTTTGGCTCCATTGCTGATATGGCAAGGAGAATAAAAGAAGAAGAGGCCTTAAGTGAGAGCGAAGACAAACTTTTATCTGATATGTTTGGTAATAAAACAGATTTATTAAAAACGGTTGAAGGACGAATGAAGATAATCAACTCATTAGTTGATTTGCACGGAACAGGTAGAGCATTTTATCGAAATACTCGTGCTGTGATGGCAGGAGAGTATGAATTTTTTCCTAAGCGTATTCTTCATCCTTATGAGTTGAGAGGAAGTTTAGAATCAAGTCTCGAATCAAAATTTGAATGGCTTGGAAATTTACTAAAAGAGAGTAATGATAAGTTCCTTTTAATATGTCATTCGAAGTCCACAATACTTCGTGCTGAAAAATACTTGAAAGAAACAATTGCAGGAGTTAAGACTGCTCTCTTTCATAGTGGGCTTGGGCTTATGGCGAGAGATCGTCAAGCTGCATACTTTGCTGATCCGGATGGAGCACAGATTTTATTGTGTACAGAAATTGGAAGTGAAGGGCGTAACTTTGAGTTTGCTCAAAACTTAATTCTCTTAGATCTTCCTAAGAAGCCTGATCTCCTAGAACAGCGTATCGGTCGACTGGATCGTATCGGACAAAAAGGTAATATCCAAATTCATGTTCCATTTATTAGTAAAACATCAGAAGAAACATTATATAAAATTTATCATGAAGGGCTTAACTCTTTTGAAAAGTTCTCTACTGTGGGAACACCTACCTTTGTCCACTTCTCAGATGAAATACATAATGTCCTAGAGGGAAATGAAAATAATTCTTTGATTAGCGAAATTTCAGACTATTCAAAAAAACTTGAGTTAGAGCTTGAGAAAAGTAGAGACTTCTTGATTGAAATGAATAGTTATCAACCAGGAATCGCTAATGAGTTTGTTTCTGAAATTAGAAAAAATAATAATGATGAAGAGTTTAAAAACTATATGGATTTAGTTTTTGAAAGCTTTGGAGTTCATACTGAAGAAATCTCACCAGATGTCTATTTTATTAGGCCTGACGATAATATGTTTCTCCCTCATTTTCCGTATTTAGAAAAAGAAGGGATGACTGTAACTTTCAATCGACGTGAGGCCATGGAGAGAGAAGACTTCCATTATCTAAGTTGGGATCATGGAATGTTTCACGGTATTATGGATATTATCTTAAGTGATTCTATTGGTAATATTACTATTTCCATGAGAAAAAATGCCAAAGGAAAAAAGAAAAGTTTTCTAGAAGCATACTTTGAATTAAGTGCTACAGGTCATGAGCGCTTTGAGATGTCTAAGTATTTTCCAACGACCCTCATTAGGGTTTTGGTGGATAAAGAGGGTGAGGACTTCTCAGGAAAGTGGACTAAGGACGAACTTGAAGAAAAGTTGGTAGAAGCGGATAAAGAAACTTATCTTAGGGCCACAAAAATTCCTAAAGTCATGATGAAGGAATTGATTTCCCATGCCAGTATAAAAGCAAGAGATAAGGCCCTAAACATTAAAGAAAAGTATAAGACTCAGGCCATGTCTTACTTTGATAATGAGATTAATAGACTAAAAGAATTACAGAAAACGAACGCCAACATTCAAAGTGAAGAAATTGAGTTTTCTGAGGTCTGGAAACTCGAGACATTAAAGATTATAGAAAACCCAAAATTTAAGCTGGATTCTGTTCGCTTAATTCTATAGGAAGCGTTTTAGATCACCTTTATTAAAGCAGCCCATTATTTTTTCGCCGTATGTCTTTTTTAATGACTCAGCTTTGCTACCCATTGTTAAAGCTTGCAATGCTTTGTGACATTTTTCTTTTGTATACTCTAGTTGGTAATCCTTGCAGTGATCTTTAAAGATTTTACTTTCCTTAGGAAGCCCCCTGAAGGCCTTCATCGAGATTTCATTACACTGCTCTTTTGTTGGAGGCTCCGTTTTTGTGCAGGAAGTAATAAGGAGAATTAACAATAGGGGAGTTATTTTTTTTATCATTTCTTAAGTATATCAAATCGTTGGCTTTTTGCTACCTGATTGATAAGGTGGCATTTTGAGGAAAGTTTTGAAAAAAATAGAGTTTTACTTTGATTTTATGTCTCCTTACTCATACCTCGCATGGTGTTGGCTGAGAGAGAATAAGCAATGGGCAGAGGAAAACTGGGGGCCTTTAATATTAAGACCTGTTCTGATGTCGAGAGTGATTAAATCCCACGAGACAAAGGGCCCGGCTGAAATAAGACCGAAAAGGGAATATCTTTTAAGAGAGTGTTTAAGAATTGCTTCGATTGAAAATATTCCATTTAAATGTCCTGATAAACTACCTTTTAATAATCTAATTGTAGCTCGATTAGGTTGTATTGATAAAGGCCAGTTTGAAATAGTCGATCTTCTCTTCCGCTTAGGATGGGAAGAAGGTCAAAGCTTAGAAGATGAAGATTTTCTTCTTAGCTACCTCGAAGGTAAAGGTCTAGAGAAAAGCTCTATCAGTTCTTGGATTGATGATAAAAACTCTCGGATTGCTTTGAAAAAGAATTGTAGTGAAGCAATTGAGAAAGGACTTTTTGGTGTTCCATCCTTTTTACTGATTGATGGTGAAGATGAAGAATTATTTTGGGGAAGAGAGAGTATTTCGCACCTAAAACTAAAGATAGATAACAACGATCCATTGGATCAAAATGATTACTGTGATTTTTTGAGTAGGATCCAGATTTAACAAAAGGTTTTTTATGAAAATTGAAAAAAACAAAGTGGTAAGCATGCACTACACACTAAAGGACAGTGCAGGCGAAGTTATTGACACATCGTCTGGAAAATCTCCCCTTGCTTTTATTCATGGACTTGGAATGATTATTCCTGGTTTAGAAAAAGAATTAGATGGTAAAGCTACTGGCGACAAGCTTAAAGTTGAAGTTGAACCTGCACAAGGTTACGGAGAACGTGACGATAATCTCATTCAAAAAGTTCCTCGTGAGCAATTTGAAGGTGCTGGGGAAATAAAAGAAGGAATGCAATTTCAGGTTGATACTGAAATGGGACCACTTATTGTTGTTGTGGTAGCGGAAGATGATAAAGAAGTGACTATCGATGGAAATCACCCACTTGCTGGTGTGAAGCTTTTCTTTGATGTTGAAATTGCGGAAGTTCGTGATGCAACTAAAGAAGAACTTGATCATGGACATGTTCACGGTCCAGGTGGACACGATCACTAAAAAAAAGATTATAAAGGCCTCTCTATGAGGCCTTTTTTTATATCTCTATGAAAAATGTAAATTTTAAAAACTTCTTAGAATTTAGAGTGAGAAGGCCTGAAGAGAAGGCCATGCTCAATCAATTCTTAAAGCAGCAAAAAGTATCCCAACTTAATCTTTCTCAACTGATTAGTTATTTGGAATTGTCTCAGTATCTAAATTGCTCTGATGAAGAGAATTGTCTGCTAGAAATTAAAAAAAATCTTTTAAGCTTTAATCAAAAGCAATTATTAAAACTTTGTCTCTTAGGATTTGAAGATGCTGAAGAACATTTATCAGAATTTAACAGAGAGATTTATATAGAGTCTTCTCATTCTCTAAGTGATAGTGACGTTTTTGAAATATTAAATCATGATTTCTCTAAAGAAGGACAAGTTCTTTTTTGCATTCTTCCAAAGAATAGAGAGAAGCCAGGATACTTTTTACTTAAAAACTCCGAAGGCCTATGGGTCAAAGAGGGAGATGAGCTATGGAGCTTGCCTGTTCTTGCTAAGTCTTCTCGAAAGTTATCATTCTTTCAAAAGAATGGTGATACCCCTAAAGGATTATTTCGATTAAACTCGATCATGCCTGAGGCCAATAAGCAGAAGCTTTTTGGAAAGTACCATCGTGTAAAAGTTGATTTCTATCTGAATAATGAAAGAGATATTTTATCCCTAGATGAAAACCTAAAAAGAAAGAAGGCCTTGTGGTCCCAAAGTTATATTGCCTCTCTTTTTGAAAGATCCTTACTAAGAATTCATGGAACCGGCATTATTAACCAAGAGAAAAACTCGGTCTCTTGGCCCTTCATTAAGACCTCAGGCTGCTTAACAACAAGAGAGTGTGAAAGCTATCCTGATGATCAAAAGATACTTCTATCAATGCTTAGTGGTGGTAATAAGGAATATTCATCAATAAGTGGAACTTTAATCGTTTTAGAAAGCGAGCTAAGTAGGTCTGAAGCAAATCAGAGCGTTTTACACGGGTAAGGGAAAATCTTAATAGTCGCAAGCCGTAGCGTTTTTATATATAATTAAAGTATGAAAGACGCTAGTAAGGCAAATTCGAAGAAGAGCAAGAAGCTCAAAGAAAATCAGAGCTATCAACGTTTTGAGCAAATTGATGGAACCCATCCAATTCAAGACAAAACCACAGATAGTTATGTATTATATCCTGCCAGAAAAAGGCATGGTGGAAAGGTTAGTGTTTTTAACTATGCACTAGCAAAAGAAATTGGACTTATTGATAAAGATCACCCTGAAAAGCTTAACTCTAAGCTTGAAAATAAAATTCTCGATACATTCTCTCTTATGATTATTAATGAGTATGATCAGATTAATAATATTAAATTTGATGAGAAAGAAATTAAGCCAAATAAATATATGGCAACCAGATACCTACAACTTCAGCACCCAAATAAACAAGGTAAAACTAGTGGAGATGGTAGAAGTATTTGGAATGGTCAGCTAAAAGGAAATGGTAAAGTCTGGGATATTAGTAGTTGTGGTACAGGCGGAACATGCCTGAGTCCAGCAACACATACTCAGAATAAGTTTTTTCAATCAGGTGACCCTACAATCTCTTATGGATGTGGTTATGCTGAAGTTGATGAGGGCTACGCCTCCTTATTTTTTAGCGAAGTCCTTAATAAGAATAACCTGAAGACGGAGCGAGTATTGGCCGTCTTAGAATTTGAAAATAATTACGGAATTACTGTAAGAGTTCACGATAATTTAATTAGACCATCACATATGTTTAATCACCTTAAGCAGAATAATTATGAATCATTAAAGAATATGGTTGATTACTATATTGAGAGACAAGTACATAATAAAGAATGGACTGATGTTCCAAGTAGTCCTAAAGAGAAATACAAGTACTTTGCCAAAAAGCAGACTGAAGTCTTCGCACAGACCGCTGCCAATTTTGAAGATGAATATATTTTTTGTTGGATGGATTGGGATGGGGACAATATCCTTATGGATGGTGGAATTATTGACTATGGTTCCGTAAGACAATTTGGACTTTTTCACTCTGAGTATCGATTTGATGACGTCGATCGCTTTAGTACAAATATTATTGAGCAAAAACAAAAAGCAAGATATACCGTGCAAACGTTTATTCAGCTCTGTGATTTTTTAATAACGGGAAAAAGAAAATCTGTAGGGAAGTTTTCAAAACATAAACTGCTTAATGATTTTGAAAAATGCTTTCAAGAACAAAAAAATAGAAATCTTTTGAAAAAGGTTGGGTTTTCAAAAAAGAATATTGAATTGATTTATCCAAAGTATACAAAAGAAGTTGAGAAGTTTAGGAAAGTTTTTAGCTACTTTGAAAGATCAAAATCGGTAGTTGGACTGGAAGAAGTTTCAGATGGAATAAACTGGAATGCTATCTTTTGCATGAGAGATATTTTAAGAGAGTTACCTCAGTTGATACTAGCAAGAGGTGGAGAGTATCTAACAGCAGCTGAGTTTATCGAGATAGTTAAGAGTAACTATGCTACGCCTGAGGATTTAGAACTAACAAGCTATAGAGTAAAGCAAATTGCAAAGTTTCAAAATATATATTCAAAGTTGATTGACATATGTTCGCTAGAATCTAAGACATCTAAAGAAAGAATCATACTTGAAATTATGATGAGATCTTCTGTTATCAATAAATTTGACAGAGTTACAGGAGACTCTATCACGACAGTTGTAGGGCTTATTATGGGTAAGAAAGATTCTATGGATGCCGATAAAATGTCAAACTTACTAACAGACTTTGTGAACTATCAAAATTTAAATCCTGAATCAAAGTTTGCACAAAAGAGAACTTACAATAAACCAAAGATCATAAAAGATATTTATAAAATCGTTTCAGACTATAGAGAGGGGCTGTGAAACTTGCATTTTATGGCGGTGGCGAGCTTGATGAGAATGAAGAGTTAAATGAGCAAGTCATCAGTTTATCAGGTAAGAGAAAACCAAAAATAACATTTATACCAAGCACCAGCTATGAAGGTGAATTGGATTTTTTTGAGTATGTTACAAGCTTTAAGAAGTTTGGTCTTAATCGCTTTATGTACTTTCCTGTTGATGTTCCTTACGATCAAGTTCTCTTAGATGAAGCATTTGATAGCGACATTATTCATCTTGGCGGTGGAAATACTTATTACTTTTTGAATTGGCTTAGAAAAACAAAATTACTAACTCGGTTAAAGAATTTTGTTAAGTCAGGAGGGGTTTTAACAGGCTTAAGTGCTGGTGGAATCCTGATGACTCCAAGTATTACAACAGCCGGTTATCCTCATTTCGATCGTGACGAGAATGATGAGGGTCTCAGAAATCTTAAAAGTTTAAATCTTGTAAAGTTTGATTTCTTTCCTCATTACCGTAACTCTCGTAAATATGATTATGAATTATTAAGAGAAAGTGGAAGTATAGAGCGACCACTCTATGCTATTCCTGACGGTTCTGGAATCATCGTTAATGGCGAGAATCTAACATTTTGTGGAAAGTCTTGGATGTTTTTAAAAGGTAAGAAAACAATCCTCTTATAAGAAAAACGGAAGGTCGTGTGCGACCTCCCGCCTTCGCCTTTTCCCCACTACCAGAAGGTAATGTCCCCTGGGAAACTAAGTACTCATCCTGATTTACTAATCACATTCTGACAGTATTACAAATCTGAACAATAGAAATATAAACCCTTGAAATTTAAGAGGCTCGATTTTAGTAAAATGACATTTTTCTAAGGCACTACTTCTTTAAGTAGCTCTGAAGGGCAACCGGGTCGTCAGTAATAATACCATGAACACCCATTTTAATGGCCCTGTCCCAATCCTTTGGAGAGTTGAGAGTCCATGGATGTGTTTCAACTCCAATTTTCTCTAAATTTAAAATCATCTGCTTAGTCATCCATCTGTGGTGTGGTGACCAGTAATTAAACTTATATACCTTGAATACTTCAACAAGAGGGAGGAGGTTTGCATAAGTGAGTAAGCTTGTTTTTACATTCTTATTAAGTTTTTGAATGGAGACAAGGCTACGGTAATCAAAGCTTTGGACAATCACTTTTGATTGATCGTGATACCTTTTAAGCTCGTCATTTAATAGTCTTGCAAACTTTTGAGGAGTGGGAGTTACTTCAGGATGGCCTGGAAATAACTTGGTTTCTATATTTAGCATCCCTTGATATTTCACTTTATTTAAATAGGTGAGGACTTGTCTTAGAGAAGGGATTTTCTCATTCTTCAGGGCCTTTTGCTTTGGGTATTTCTTAGGTTGATTTTTTCCACAATCAATTTTCATGACCTCTTTAGAAGTAATAGAATAGTATGGAACTGGTTGGCCTTGATATTTCTTTGGAATAGTACAATTTTCTGAATTAAGAATACCATCATGTGCCAGCACAAGAACCCCATCTTTTGTTGAGGCCAAATCAAATTCTATAATATCTATCTTATTTTCAACAACATATTTAATAGCACTTAAGGTGTTTTCAGGAAGCACGGCTCTTGCTCCTCTGTGACCATGAATCTTAATCTTTGCTAGAGTATTAAAAGATAAAAGAACTAAGATTAAAAATAACTTCATTTGATTTCCTTTGTAGGATAACTTGGACGGCTCCAAATAAACCATAAAACACATAGACCAATAATACTTACAATAATTTTAATATAAATAATAACGGAAACATAGATAAGAGTATAACTAAAAAGTAAGGTCATCATAGTCGTGGCCAAAATCTTTGCCCTAAGACTAATAACTCCATTCTCTTCCCACTCTCTTATCATTGGCCCAAGAACTTTTTGATTCAGTAACCATTGATGATACTTTGTTGAGCTTTTAGAAAAGAGATATGCAGCTAAAATAGCAAAAGGAGTTGTTGGTAATATTGGTAAAAATATTCCAAGAAGACCAAGGAGGATCGATAGCCACGCAAGAGATAGGAAAAGAAATTTTTGGCTCATTTTTATCAAGAGCTATCCCTTCTTTTTTGCTTTTAAGCAGAACCGTCGGGGGGCAGGATGTCCTTCAATGGTTTTACTTATATCTTTTGGATCTAGTGAATCATTCAAGCTTTGAAAAGGAGGAGGGCACCAATCAGTTAGCCTTTGCTCATCTTCAGTTAAGTCTGAATCTGCAATTATTTCAATGTCGATAAACTTTGCTTTTTTAAGCCAATTTATAAAACAAGATAAGGTTGGAACAAACCATGTATTCCCCATTCGGGCATATCTATCTTCTGGAAAGAGGGCCATTGATTCTTCGCCAGGGATACCAATGGTTTCAATTATGGCAACCCCACCAGGAACGAGAGCTTCTCGAATATCAATGAGCTGTGCTATAGGATTTCTATGATGATAAATAATACCCATTGAAAAAATAACATCGAAGACACTATTAAATAATTCTAAGTGTTCTACCCCAAAGAGTTCGTGATGAAGATTGTCTTGTTTTGCATACTTTTGAACAAACTGAAACTGAGCACTAAATGGAAGAACTGGATCAATACCTAAAACTAGTTGAGGCAAGTGATTTGCCATTTTGAACATGAAGTATCCATTGTTACATCCAATGTCTAAAATGGTTTTATTTTTTAACTCAGGTAAAAAAGGTACAAGTCGATCCCACTTTTGATCACTTCTCCATTCAGCATCAATAGTTGTATCAAAAAGATTAAAAGGGCCTTTCTTCCATGGAATAAGGGATTTGGCCGAGTTAAGAAATTGATCATAAGTCTCTTCAGAGATACTTTCTCTCTTTCCTACTTTTATTTCAGCACCTGAAAAGTCTTTGTGATCTACAGTTACTTCAGGAGCTTTATGAATGGGAGCGGAGAATTTTTCAGAGGACGGCCTCTGCCACCAAGAGTCTCTTTCTTCTTTAAGTTCAATTAACTTATCCCACTGAATATTTGATTTATACTTTTCTAAGTATTCAAGCATTATTTAATTCCTAGATAACTTGCAAAGTTATACCACCTAAAAATCATATCTGTTTTCTCAAAACCAGATGATTTCAGCATTTCAACTTGTTGCTTTGGAGAAAGTGGTATGAGAACATTTTCTAAGGCTTCTCTTTTTTGATATATTTCTAATTCACTGTAACCATTTCTTCTTTTGAAATCATAGTATAAGTCAGTTATTAATTCTTCAAAATAGGGTTTTGTCGAAGAAAGTTTCTCACTTAATATAAGGACTCCACCTGGGTTGAGACCTTCATAGATATTTTTTAAAACTTCTTCTCTTTTTGAGATTGGAAGGAACTGTAGAGTATAATTGAGGATGACAACATCTGCATTTTGAATTTCGATGTCTTCTATATTATTTAATAATAGCTTTGCGTTTTTAATTTCATGTTTTTTAATCTTCTCTTTTGCTTTTTCAAGCATTGGTGCTGAGTTATCAACTCCAATGTATTGAGCTGTCTTATTTTTATTTCTAAAGTTTTCTTCGATGAGGCAAATCGTAGTAGCAGTAGAGCACCCTAGGTCATAAATATTTCCAGACTGATAATAACGGTCGCACATATCTAATATTAATTGATGAATTTCTTTGTAGAAGGGAACAGATCTTGAAACCATATCATCAAAGGCATTCGCTACATTTTTATCAAATTCAAACGGAGTTATACGGTCTCTTTTATCTGCAAAAACTTTATCATTTTGGCTCACGAAAGCTCCTCATTTACCGATAATACTATTGTTAATTCTGTATACCTTGGCTATCACTATTCTCCTACATTGACTAGGTATGCCATAAACGAAAGCTAAGAAATGATATTTTACTTGATTTTCAGCCAAATAAAAATTAGATTTGTTTAGCTCAAGGAACAATTTTTGAAAAAGAAAGAACTTCAACATTTTGATGCATTAGTTGATACATCGTCAGTAGTAGCACATGACCTGTGTGCTCAGCTTCATGTTCTTCAGTTTTGTACTGAGGAGCTAGACTCTTTTATCTCCCCAGATGGTAGAAAATATCTAGAAAAAGTACAAGAGAGTTCAAAGTATCTTGCTAGCCTTATTAACTCATTTCGTAATCAGTTGAAATTTGATTTTAGTAAAGATCAAAAATATACAATTGCTGAATTAAATAGCTTTGTGAATGAGCTTCTTAAGAATCATTTTTATGGTGTTATTGATAAAATATCACTTGATGTAAACCAAGCATGTCATGATAAATACCTTAAAAATAGATGTGCTGATAGTGTTCATATGATCTTTGCTCTATACTCAATCGTTGTTGATTTATTAAAGTCCAATAGTTATTTCTTGAGTAATGAATTGAGTATAAGACTTGCTGTTGAAAATAACTCTTTAGTAATTTCTTTTAGTGGAGAAAATTTCAATATTTCGAAAGATCGGTTTGAAAAAGAAATGAGAATGTCAACGCCGGACAAGGGATCAATTCGAAAGTACTTAGGAATTGATCAACTAAATAAAATTAAAAGTAATAATGATCAAGTCTTGGTTTTTCACGAAAACCCAGACAGTCTTGAAATTAAACTACAATTAGAAATAGAGTAATATGGCCAATAAAAATAAACTCTGGATTTTAGAAGATGATAAAGGATGTCAGTTTGTCTATGAACAAATCCTGAATCATGATTTTGATATTTCTTATTTTGATAATATCAAAAATTTTAGAGATTCTATTAAACGAAAAAAAGAGCTACCAGCAATGGTTATTGCTGACCTAATGCTTACAGATGGAAATTTTTTAAATTACCTAACACAAGAAGTTCATGAAGAATTAGGTAATGAGATTCCTTTTATCGTTGTCTCTTCTAGTGATGATATCGATACCTTGAGGGAATGTTTCAAACAAGGTGCAAATGATTACATTACAAAACCATTTAAAAAAAATGAATTACTGGTAAAAGTAGAAACCATATTAAGAGGTAATAAATCTCTTACGAAGTCTCTAAAGCCAAAAGTTACTATTGATGGAAAAGTCATCGAAGGTCTTACACAAAAACAGATCAAACTAGTCGAGCTCTTTCTCAATAATGAAGAGAGAGTTGTGGAGCGAGAAGACATGGTGGTGGCTGTCTGGGGAGACACGGTGGTGCATCATAAAACGTTAGACGTCCATTTATATAACCTTAGAAGAAAACTTCACCCTTATGGCTTTATGATTAAGTCTATAGGGGGTGGAAAATGGACACTTCTTTCCGATCGTATCGATTTATCTAAGTCCTAGTCGTGACGATGCCGATGAATTCGGCTATAATTCATTCATTCAAAAAATTAAAACGAGGTGCACAATTATGAGTAAAGTTAAGACAACTCTCAATGCTGCAGGCAAAGATTACACAATCTTTAGTTTGAAAAAAGCAAAAGAAGCAGGACTGAATGATATTGATAAACTTCCAAAAAGTTTAAAAGTATTACTCGAAAATTTATTACGTCATGAAAACGGTAAGACTGTTGTTTGGGATGATGCTAAGGCCATCAATGATTGGGCAGCAACTCAAAAGTCAGATCGAGAAATCGCTTATAATCCCGCAAGAGTTGTTCTTCAAGACTTTACTGGTGTTCCAGCAGTTGTTGATTTAGCGGCCATGAGAGATGCTATGGTTACTCTTGGTGGTGATCCTGAAAAAATTAATCCACTTGTTCCTGTTGACCTTGTAATTGATCACTCAGTTCAGGTTGAGCACTTTGGTAATAAAGATGCATTTGAAAAAAATGTTGAAATTGAATATGAAAGAAATGCTGAAAGATATAATTTTCTTAAGTGGGGACAAAAAGCCTTTAAGAACTTTCGTGCGGTTCCTCCTGGTGCAGGAATTATCCACCAAGTAAATTTAGAATATCTTGCTGACGTTGTTTGGACAAAAGAAGAAGGTGGAGAAACTTTCGCTTATCCTGATACATGTGTGGGGACTGACTCTCATACAACGATGATCAATGGACTTTCTGTTCTTGGTTGGGGCGTTGGTGGAATTGAAGCAGAAGCTGCCATGCTTGGTCAGCCTGTGACAATGTTAATTCCTGAAGTTGTTGGTTTTAAAATTAAAGGTAAATTAAATGAAGGAATTACTGCAACTGATTTAGTTCTTAACGTTGTTGAGTCTCTTCGTAAGCATGGTGTCGTTGGGAAATTTGTCGAATTTTACGGACCAGGCCTTAAGGCCCTTTCTCTTGCTGATAGAGCTACTCTTGCAAATATGGCCCCTGAGTATGGTGCAACTTGTGGATTCTTCCCAATTGATGAAAAAACAACTGAATATTTAAGACTTACTGGAAGAGATGAGCAAACAATCTCTTTAGTAGAAGCATATGCAAAAGAACAAGGACTTTGGTTATCTGACTCTGATGCTGATCCAGTTTTCTCTTCTGTTGTAGAGTTAGACATGGGAAATATTGTTCCTTGTATTTCAGGTCCAAAAAGACCTCAAGATAAAGTCGTTTTAAGTGATGCAAAAGGAGCTTTTGCAGAGGCACTTGGAAAGACATTTAATTATTCTGCAGATGCAATTAACAAAGAATACGATGTAGAAGGACAAGATTATAAAATGAAGAATGGTAATGTTGTTGTTGCCGCGATTACTTCATGTACCAATACTTCAAACCCAAATGTATTGATTGCTGCTGGACTTGTTGCGAAGAAAGCAAGTGCTCTTGGATTAAAGTCAAAACCATGGGTTAAAACTTCACTTGCTCCAGGTTCGAAAGTTGTAACTGATTATTTGATTGAGTCGGGTCTACAAGAACATTTAGATAACTTAGGGTTTAACCTTGTAGGTTATGGGTGTACCACATGTATTGGAAATACAGGTCCTCTTCCTGCTCCGATTAGTAAATGTATTAATGATAATGATCTTTGTGCAACTTCTGTTCTTTCAGGAAATAGAAACTTTGAAGGCCGAATCTCTCCAGATGTTAAAGCTAATTACTTAGCTTCTCCTCCTTTGGTTGTGGCCTATGCTATTGCAGGATCTCTTAATGTTGATTTAACAACTGAGCCTTTAGGGCAAGATAAAGACGGAAAAGATGTATTCTTAAAAGATTTATGGCCTTCAAATGAAGAGGTGCAAGGTTTAGTAAATAAGCATATCTCTGGAGCTATGTATAAGAAGCGATATTCAAATGTTTTTGAAGGTGATGAAAAATGGAAAGCAGTAAATGCTCCTGATGGGCAAACTTATAAGTGGGACGACAATTCTACTTATATCGCTCATCCTACATTTTTTGAAAATATCAAGGATGGAGTTATTGATAGCTATGAAGTGAAAGATGCTTCTATACTTGCTCTTCTAGGTGACTCTGTAACAACAGATCATATTTCACCAGCCGGTGTTATTAAATCTGATCAGCCTGCTGGGAAATGGTTAACAGAAAGAGGTGTGAAGCCTTATGACTTTAACTCTTACGGATCTCGCCGTGGAAATCACCATGTCATGATGAGAGGAACGTTTGCTAATATCAGAATCAAGAATGAAATGGTTCCAGGTGTAGAAGGTGGTTACACTAAGCACATTCCTTCTGGTGAACAAATGTCTATTTACGATGCGGCAATGAAGTATAAGTCTGAAAAGACCGAGCTTGTTGTCATTGCGGGAAAAGAATATGGAACAGGTTCTTCAAGAGATTGGGCCGCTAAGGGAACTTTTCTTCAAGGTGTAAAGGCCGTTATCGTTGAGTCTTTTGAAAGGATTCACCGTTCAAACTTAATTGGGATGGGAGTACTTCCGCTACAGTTCAAAGGTGGAGAGACAAGAAAATCTTTCAACCTTACCGGTGAAGAGAAAATATCTATCAAGGCGATAGGAGAGTTGAAACCACAACAAGAATTTGAAGTCTTTATTACTTACAAAGATGGTTCAACAAAATCTACAAAGGTAGCAAGTCGACTTGATACTGTTGATGAACTAGATTACTTTAAGAATGGTGGAATTCTTCAATATGTTTTAAGAAACTTAAATGCATAGTTAATAAGATTACTTATTTAAATAAAAAAAAGGCCTCGTATTGAGGCCTTTTCTTTTTTGCGATTTGGGAATCGGGTATAAGAATTAATTATGCATTCTCTCCTTGTTGTCCTCAGGAATTAAAATCCCCAAGGGTAAAAGTCATCTTCTGGCTCTTCGTTTTTACATCTTTTCCACTGTAATTTATAAAGTATGCCGGCCGTGAAATCTGCAGTATCAACTGTTGATAAAGCGTCATCACCTCTTCTATTTGTTCTTGTAAGCATACTTGTATTAACTCTTAGATTTACGTCTTTTCCACATGGAGACCAAACTGAGGCATGAACACCAATCTTATTAGATACAATGTATTCATCATCTACAGGTCCTCTAAAGTTCTTAACTACTCTTGGTCCTCTTTTACCTGCAAAGAAGTATTCTGCACTAAAGCGAGACATACCACCTCTTGGAATTGAATTATAACCTCTATAATCTACGTCGATAATGCTGATACTAAAACCTTGAGGAACATGTACTGGAATCGCTAAGTTACAATTTTTACGATCAAGTCGTTTTCCAGCAAATTGTCCTGCCTCTGCCATGTACTCATCAAAGATAATACTTAATGCCTTTGCATCAGGGCTTAAAGTGACTGATGCTGATCCAGATGGACAACCACTTCCACCATAACCAGGTTCACCTAGTCGAATATCATCCGCATTAACATTTGCAGTGAGTGCTGTTGCAACAGTCATTGTTAGTAGAAGTTTTTTTGCCATTTTTTTTAACATAGAATCCATCTCTCTCTCCTTCAAGATTATTTGTTTTAGACTCCCAATCCAAGAGTCTGTTCGTTTCCGTGAAAGCAGATTATGAAAGCATAATTATTTTGCAAATACTTTTTCTAATTTTTGATGAGTAATTGCACCACGTGGAGTGGACTATTGTAAAAAACAGACGAAATGCACCACGTGGTTTAGTTTTGAAGTAAAAGCCTTTTCTTTTTTAATCGTTGCCCTCATAACTGTTCCTGTCCTTAGGTCATTTGGCCGACGAGAGAGAGGATAACGAGGAGAGAGAGATGACTTTAAGAAACACTGTTTTATTGGCGAGCACACTTTTTACACTACACACCAATGCAAATGTATTCTTTACTAATGTGACTGCCCGGGGATCCGGTTGCCCACAAGGAACTACTGACATTGTTAAAACGCCAGACTCTAGTGCTGTATCAGTATTATTTACTGATATGACGGCAGAGCTACCTCAGTTTGATGGTATGAATGAGAATGATATGCAAGGGCCTGAAAATCGTTTTTCAGGATCTCGTAATGATTCATCCCTTATTCATAAAGTCTGTCAGGTTGAAATTGAAGCAGATGTTTCTGAAGGTTATTTTATTGAGAGTGTCTCCCTTGATGCTGATTTCAGGGGAGCTACTTATAAAGACTATGGAACTAAGGCTTTATTTTCGAGTCACTTAATCGAAGTTGCCGGCAATACACAATATAATCATAGAATAAAAAACTTAATTGGTAGAAAGGTATGGAGAGAAGGAGTCGTAGAGGAAGATTGGACAATTTCTTCTTCTAAAGAAGTTCCGGTTAAGAGTAACTGCCAACAGCAGGCTCGCCATAAGGTAAAATTCAAACTTCAAAATATTATTAAAGCGATGATTACTAGTCCTTATCGTAGTACAGATACTGCTTTGTTTATGTCACTTGATACAGCTGACCTTGCTGGAATGTTGAAACTGAAAGTTAATCTAGGTTCATGTAATCAAACAGGGCGAAACATTGGCAAAAAGCCAGTGGTAAGAGGTCCTATCGATAGAGATAGAAATAGAAACAACTACTCCCGTGATAGAAGACCCATTAGATGCTCAAGAGGTATGGTCTTTAACGGTCGTAGTGGAAGATGTGAAAGTATGAGTAAGAGACCTGTTCGAAGAAGATTCTAAGGATAGGAGAGAGGAGTGACGTAGGGACAAAATGCCCCTACGTCATTTAACTTATTGATAATTCTTTGAGAAATTAGCAAGAAACTTTCAAATAATAACATTTAGAGTTCTAGGGATATATAAATGACAAAGGCCCTTTGCCTTTCTTATTCAAAATGTAATTTTAGCTTATCGGGAATTAATAGGAGAGGACATTCTATGACCCTAACAGAGCAATTACAATTTGTTGTTGAAGATTATTTTTCACGTTATCCACATATGAGTGTTAATTCATTAGCACTTAAAAGTGGAGTTGGGGCCACCACACTAAGAAGACTTCTTGGTGGAGCAATAAAAGGGGCACCAGCTCCTCATACTATTTTAAATATTGCTAGTGCTGTTTCAAATGAAAAGAGGCTTTCAGTCCTTATTAATAAGTTTGATGGAGAATTAGGTGAAGTTTTAGAAGAAGCATTTGGCCCTTATATCCAAGAAAAAATAAATCATACTTATTCAGCAGATCTAAATGAAGAATTAAAAGATGAAATAAAGTATTTTATCTTTAAGATGAGTGCTAATCGGACTGGTGTTTCATGGTCATGGGTAGCAGATACTTTTGGTAAAATTGGTTTAGATAAATTAAAAAAAATGAAAGAGAATGGTCTTTTAGTTGCAGGTGAGAAAGAGGGTCTTTATCACGCTAAGGAAAAGAATTTTTCTCTGAATGTATCTGTTGCTTCAAAACACTTAGCAAGATTGACTAGTTTTTATAAACCTGAAAATGTTGGATTAGGTGAGAATTTATTTTATTCTCTATCAGAAAGTTTAAATGCAGAAGGGATACAAAAAGTTAAACAAATTGAAAAAGAAGCAATCCAAAAAATATATCAAGTAATGATAAATGAGAAGTTTGAAGGTGAGATACCTTATTTTTCTTTATTATTATCAGATACTATGACTATTGAGTCAGATGAGCAGGGAGTATTACAATGAAAAATATAACGATTCTTATTTTCTTAATTCTAATGGCTCAAATGACTTTTGCAGGGGAGTTTACAGGAGCTGGTAAACAAATCGATGCTGTTTTAAAAAAACATAACCTTTCAGCAAAAGAATTAAAAAAACAAGGAATGAAAATAGTAAAGGGTGAAGTTACAGGCGCAGGCTTAACTGTTAACCTTCAGGATGTTTTTGCGGTTGTCACCAAAGAAGAAATGATCAAGATGAGTGAAATTGATCATATTGAATTCATCCATCCATCAGATGCTAAGTCACTTAAAGATGTAAAGAGATTAGAAAGTCGTAGTAGAAAAATAAAGAACTCGGATATATTGGCATTAATTGTCGACTAGTCAAAGAAAGCTCAGGCCATTAAAATGCTTATAAAGGAGTAGTTAATGGCGCATATTTATCATATTTTAAAAAGATCCGACTGGGAAAGAGCTAAGAAAGATGGTTCCTACCACCCTATTAGTCTAAATAATGAAGGCTTTATTCATTGTTCTAAAACGGACCAAATTAAAAAAGTCGCCGATAGCTTCTACAAAAGTCTGAAAGATTTAATCATTATTAGAATTGAAGAAGAGAGTGTTGAGGCAAAGGTTGTTCATGAGCCACCACTTGAAGCTCCTATGTCTGAAGTCTTATTTCCTCATATCTATGGAGAATTAAATATTGATTCTGTTGATAAGGAAATCGATTTTCCGTGTTCTGAAGATGGAAGCTTTGAGCTTCCAGATGGCTTGCTTGGTGATTAGATGCTAAAAAAACTTAGTTTTAAAAACTTAATTAGAGTGATGAATGTTTATCCTCCATATATTGGTGCTGGAGTTAAAATAAAAATCATCGATGAAAAAAAATATGAGATACAAGTTGAAATGCCATTAACAAAACTTAACCGAAATTATATGGGAACTCATTTTGGTGGTTCTCTCTATAGCATGATTGACCCTTTTTACTGTCTTATCCTTATTAGAAAACTTGGGAGAGAGTACTTGGTATGGGATAAAAGTGCACAAATAGATTTTAAAAGTCCCGGTAAAGGGAGAGTGAAAGCACATTTTTGTATAAGTGACGAACAAGTTAAAGAAATTGTGGATAAAGTAGAAGAGCATGGAAAGTTTGAACCAGAATTTGAAGTATCTATTCTTGATGAAAATGACAAAGTTGTGGCCTGTGCTCAAAAAAAACTTTGGGTTAAAAAGAAGTCTTAAAATATGCCAATAATTTTGGCCTACCGAAAAAGTGCAATCTTTGCCTATAAACTAATATAATTAACAACTTAACTTAAATAGTGGGCTTTAAAAACCGATTATATATAAGATACTAGAAAAGGTATCTAAATGAGGTTTTGGTGAAGTTAATACTATTTGTGCTATTCTCTTTTAGTCTATCAAGCATCAATGCAGATGTTTTTAAGAAATGCCAGATTCATAAAACCTACCTAGAAACTCAGTTAAATAAAATTCAAGAAGTTTCTGAATATAGAGATGTTACAGACGATATTAGATCATTGGAGAGAGTTGTTAGATATAGCTGCTCTTCAAGTGCCATTCCTGCCATTGAAAATAACCTAGAGGAATATAGGATTGAAGGTCTTAAGAGCTATATCGAATTTATGAAAGTAGAAGCAGAGCTTATTTCTTATTACAAAATTCCAAATTTTGAAATTGATGAAGTTAAGAAAACAAGAGAGTTATTAAAAGCTCAGGGGATTAGGGATATACCAACAGGGTTTTCTCCGTCAGAGTTAACTCGCTTTAGTAGCAGAGGCACAACAAATTTAAATATTAGAAGAGTAAATTGTCGTAATGTTGATAATCGCAAATACCCACTTGAGAATGATATACGAAATCAAGACTCCGTTGGTTGGAGTTATGCCTATGTAGCAGCTGATCTTATTTCCCATCGTGTAGGAAAGAAAGTATCAGCAATTGATGTGGCAAATGCTTATAGTAATGGAAACTTTTCTGACCATATTGGTAGAGCTGAGTCCCAGTCCAGTGGGGGGTATATTGCAAATGCAGCAAATGCTGCTATTGATAGAGGGCTGTGTTTAGAAAGTCAGTTACCTAGTGATGACTATCAGTTTTCAACTTCTAAGAATCTTGTTCAAGAATTGGTAGCAATTGATAAGCTATATGATACCTACTATGAAGCGACGACTAAGCCTGGTTTAATTTATGGAAGAAATAAAAAAACGGGAAGAGAATTTAGAAGAGCTCAGGCCCATTTTGAAGAGAATTTAGACTGTGGAAGACTTGATGGCGGTGATTGGAGTAAAATATTTAAAAGCATTGATTTTGAGCAGTTCATGTCAATTATTAAAAGGTCTACATCTAAAGATGACTTCTTTGATAAGCTTGTAGCAAAAAGTTGTTATCCAAGAACGAAGATAAATGAGCAATTGCACTTTCAAAGTGATGATTCTTTTACATCAAGAGGATCGATGATGAATACTATTGACGACAGGCTCGAACGTGGTGAAATATTAGGAATTTCATATAACTCATCAGTCCTAAATGACCCTTATGATTTTGAAAATGGAAAACATGCTAGCTCAATTGTAGCGAGAAAGTTTAATTACAAAACAGGCTCATGTGAGTATCTCGTGCGAAACAGTTGGGGGAGTTCATGTAATTATAGTGATTCATATGAGTGTGAAGAAGGAAATATTTGGTTGCCAGAGGATAAGCTGAAGAGATCTATTAGAGGTGTTACGTTTATTGATTAATATATACATACGTATATAACATGGAGTTTTAGTGAAGTTGTTTACTCTCTTTTTATTTATCATTATTCAATCTGTCTATGCTGGACTGTTCGATAACTGTACTGTGAATAAAGAATATCTAGATCAAAGAATAGAAAAAATCATTGAAAAGTCAGAAAAGAGAGATGTTAGCGACGATATCAGTAGTATTCTTAGAATTGCAAGATATAGTTGTCCCACAAACTCAATTTCGAGTATTACAAGTTACGTAGAAGGTTATGAAGTTCAAGGTTTAAAAAATTATATTAACTTCATGAAAGAAGAAGCTAAGTATGTTTCTGATTATAGAATACCTACCTTTGAAATTAATGAAGTGAAAAGAGTAAGAGAACTGTTTCTGAACAATTGGATAAGTGGTATTCCTGCAGGCTTTTCTATTCCTGCAGGCTTTTCTAACGCAGAATTGAATTCCTATCGATCAAAAGGAAAGAGAAAATCTAATGCAAGAAAAAGCTCTTGTTCAAACGTTGATAATCGTAAAGAGCCTCTTGCTACAAAAGATAGTAAAGGTAGAGTTACATCAAATAATATGAGAAACCAGGATTCAATAGGTTGGTGTTATGCATTTACAGCCGCAGATTTAATCTCTCATAAAATTGGAAAGTCAGTATCTGCTGTTGATGTTGCAAATTCCTATAATGATGGCAGCCTAGAAGACTTTTTTGGAAAAAATGAATCAAGTATGGAAGGTGGATTTACTGCAAGTGCTGCGAATTCAGCACTTTCAAGAGGACTATGTTTAGAATCTCAACTGCCAAGCGATGATTATCAGTTTTCAACGGGTTCAGCTAATTTAATGAGTGAACTTAAAGCAATTGAAGAATTATATGAAACATATTATGAGCGAACTACTGAACCTGGAAGACTATGGGGAAGAAATCGTATGACAGGTAGTGATCTTACTACCGCTCAAGAAGAGTTTGGGGAAGATCTTGCTTGTGGGTTTTTGTATAGTGAATGGAACAAAGTATTTACGAGTCTTTCATTTTCAGAAATGTTAAAAATTATTAAAGAGTCCAGTTCTGCAAATGATTTTATTGATGATTTGATTGTAGCAAGTTGTAAGCCTCGAACAAGTCCAAGTGTTAGTTTAAGCTATCAATCAGATGACATGTTTACCTCGGTAGGTTCAATGGTAAATACAATTGATAGTAAGCTCGATTCAGGTGACATTCTAGGGCTCAGTTATAAAGCTTCTGTACTAAGCGATCGTCACGATTTTTCATCTGGAAATCATGCAAGTTTAATTGTTGCGAGAAAGTTCAATAGTAGTACCGGATCTTGTGAGTATTTAGTTCGAAATAGTTGGGGAACTGGTTGTAGCAATTACGATGATGAATTATCATGTGAAGAAGGTAATATTTGGTTACCAGAAGAGACATTGAAAAGAACAATGAGAGGAGTTACCTTTGCTGACTAAAATATTATTAATAATGTTATTTTCACTACCAACAATGGCACTGGAAGAGTGTAACGTGGGAACTATCGAGTTTACAAATAAGCAAAAGAAAATTCAAAAGAAAATGAGTTTTTGTTTTGATCAGGATAAAAGAGATAAATATATCTACTCAAAGAACTGTAAAGGCTTAAAGTGTAAACCATTACTTCTTCCTGAGAAGAGACCTGTAGATATAAGTAAGTATAAGTTTAGTGTTGGCTCCCCTGGTTTTAAAGTTTGTAGAGAACTGAAGGGAAGCCCACAGATTATTAAGTATCAACTTGGTAAAGATAAAAAATGGAACCAAAGTGCTCGCTGTATTTTTGATGATGAAACATTTGTCTCTACAAATCTATTATTTAAGATCTGGAAAGGTCTCATCATTAAATAGGTAGCTTTGGTAGCTTCAAGTTTGGCTTTTTCTTATTCAGGCCATCCATACTTAGATGATTCTTTTTAATATCCTTCAGAGCTTCTTTTATAGACCTATCTAATTGTGGGTCAATTCCTCTTGCATAGTCTGATGGAAGTATATCAACCTCAATGTCTGGTTCTGTACCATAATTTTCTACATCATAACCAACATCTTCAAACCAATGACTAAACTCTGGTTGAGTGGTTAAACTACCATCGTTTAGGCCAAGCCTTGGCCAGATACCTATGACGCCTCCCCATGTTCTTTTACCAATGAGCTTTCCAATTTTCATTAGTTTGAAGGCGTGAGAGAAAATATCCCCATCAGATCCAGCATGTTCATTGGTTAGACATACGATTGGTCCATTGATCGCCGAATTTGGATACTTTTCAATACCAAAGTATCGAGTCGTATCAAATCCAATGACCTTCTGCTTAAGTATCTTTAATAAATGTTGAGAAACATTTCCGCCACCATTGTATCGAACATCAATAATGAGTCCCTCTTTTTCACTTTCTGAAATATAAGAACGATAAAATTCACTATAACCCCATATGGACATATTAGGGACATGGACATAGCCAATTTTTCCCTTTGTCTTCTTATGAACAAAGTCTCTATTTTTCGTAACCCACTCACGGTAATTGATCCATTGATTATTAGAAATTGTTTTAATGTCGTAATGCTCAAGCTCTTTTTCACCTTTTCGAATAGCTGAAATACAAACTTCTTCGCCAGCTCTGTTAACCAACTCCTCTTCAAGTGATCTTGGTGAGAGAAGCTCTTGTCCATTGACTTTTAAAATGACATCACCTTTTTTCAATGAAACAGCTGGTGCGCTCAAAGGAGAGGAGGAATCTTTTATCCAGCTATCACCTTGAGTAATCTTTGTGATGAGAAAACCTTTTTTAGGACCTAGGAACTTTAAGTGAGCACCTAGATGGCCACTTTTATAAGAGTTTGGAATTCGATTGTAGTCCCCAAGCATTTCATAGCAGTGACTTGTACCTAACTCACCCTGCATTTCCCATAGAAGATCTGAAAATTCACTTCTTGTATTAACCTTATCGATCAATCCGTAATAGCGTTTGAAGACTGTCTGCCAATTGATTTTAGACATATCCTTTGTCCAGAAGTGCTCTCTTTGAAGGATCCATGCTTCTTGAAACATTTGCTTCCATTCATTCTTAGGGTTTAGGTCAACTTTAACTCTTTCAAGGTTAACCCACCCATCTTTCTTATTGAAAGCTTCACCTTCTGTTGGCTTTGTTTCTTTAGAAATAACTCTAAGTCCGTCTTCACAAAAGGCAAGAAAGTGTTTCGAGTCCCGTGCTTCTTCAATATCAATTACATGAGCTTGCCATGTTTCTTTTTTCATTTCCTTTAAGTTATAACAGTAGAGAGTAGGAGTATTATCATCACTCAACCAGTTAGCTTGAGGACTTATTCCCTTTACTTCACTTTTTAAATAGAAGAATTTATCTTTAGCGGCATAAATTTGAACGGTTCCACCTTGCTCAACTGGTAGTGTGACAATTCTGTCATCTAATCCATCCCAATCGATTTCGAAAAGAGGTTCTTCTTCTTTTTTCTTTTGAGACTTTTTTGATTCTTTTTGTTCCTCTTGACTCTCGTCTTCGTTATCTTCATCTTCATCATTATCAATTTTACAGATGTCTAACGGTGATGGAGCATCTTTGTTAAGAACAACAGCATAAGCGCCTGTTGCAAACGGGAATCCTAAATCAAAATGTGTTTCATTATAGACTGGTAGGAAATCTCTAATAGAAAGAAAATAAAGGTAATCTCCATTTGGGTCCCATGAAGGAGAAGAGTCACTAAGAACGGGTGTGATCAATTGTTTTGCTTTTTGAGTTTTAACTTCATAAACAAAGATAGCTCTCTTTGAGAGGGATATATCTTTTACAAAAGCGAGGTAGCTATCATCAGGAGACCAGCTTAAATCGTTAATATAAAAGGCATCTCCAGTGGCAATTTTCATTATTTCATTCTTATGAACATTATAAATAAAAAGCTCTTTTCTATTTGTAGTAATCGCAACAAGTGAGCCATCATGAGAAACATTTAAATCATAGATCTTACCGAAGTCTATCTCTGAACAAATTCCTTTAATTTTATTTGTATGCTCATCAATTAAAACCAAACTTTCTTCGTTTTCTTGATTGAGCTCAACTGCAATTATCCTTTCTTTATCAGATAACTCATCTTTCTTTTTTCCTTTTAGTGTTACATACCTAGAGAATCGGTATCTCTTTGTATCATTACCAAGCTTAATAGGACCTCCTATAAAAGGAGCCGTGGAATATAGTTTTCCTCTAGAAATGAGAGTTATAAAGTCGCTTCTTTGAGAAAAGGAATAGTCTTGAAGGTAGTTTTCACAACTCTCGTATCGAAAATTTGCTTGATTAAAATTTGAGTAGACAGAGATAGATACTTGTTGAGTCTTATTGCCTTCTAGCTCAAGAACAAAAATATCACCAGCACATTGATAAGAAATAAGGTCATTATGAAACGAAAAACTTCTTACATAGTATTCTTTTTCATTTGTTATACGCTTAATAGACTTACCTGTAAGAGTGCAGGAATAAATATTTCCAATGCCTTCATGATCAGAAATAAAGAAGATTCTATCTTCAATGATCGTTGGGTTTGCAATATTACCTTTTATGCTTTTAAGTATTTGCTTAAATTTTGAGCTTTTATTATTTTTGGTCCATAAGGTTCCAGCAGTTCCACCTTTGTATCTTTTCCAAACCGCTGGGTCACCAAGATTTCTTGCGATGAGTTCAAAACTTCCTTTTTTCAGATGACCTGACGCTGGACCAATTTTTACTTCTTTTATCTCGTTTGAGTTTATATCTATTTTATATATTAATCCTGCTCGTGGGTGAAAGCTTTCGTGGCAGGCCCGAAATTGAATTTCTTTAGATGAATCCCAGCTAAAAATTGAAACGATACCTGTAAAAGTTAGTCTCCTTGAATGTCCCCCCTCTAGAGGAATAAGGAAAAGGTCCCATTGGCCATTTTCATTATTGAGGTAGGCTATGTTTTTTCCGTCAGGAGAGATCATGGGCTTTTTAACCATACCTTTAGAAGTTGTTAGTCTTCTGGCAACACCTCCAAAGCGATTAACTGTCCAAAGATCGTCATCGGTAACGAACACAATATTGTCTCCGTATATAGCAGGCTGTTGTAGGTAGGCGTCCATAAAAATCCTTTTTTTAAAAAAGCTATTTTCTTAAGTTTTACTTAGGATGTCCAGTCAGTTGACCAAATGTGTTATTTTATATAGATTACCGTAGTGAAAAAAGTAATTTATTTAGATATTGCTGCCTCTGCTCCTGTAAATGCTGAAGTGCTAGACATTTTTGTTGAATCGACAAAGAACGATTTCGCAAACCCACACGCGGCACACAAATTGGGCGTAAATTTAGCTAATAAAATAAAATCAAGCAAGTTGTCTATACAACAATTGTTTCATCAAAGTTTTAATGTGGTTTTTACCTCCAGTGCTACAGAAAGTAACAATCTCATTCTTTCACAGTTTGCTTCAGGCAAGTCTCTTTGCTCAAGTGTTTATCATCCAAGTATGACTGAACCACTAGTAAAGGGAGAGGCTACTTTTAAAGAGCTGCCTATTAATCAATATGCACAAATTGATTTTGTAAAACTACAAGAGATGAACTTAAATAGCTTTGATCTTATTGCTCTTCAGTGGGTTAATAATCAATGCGGAACCATCGAAAATATTGAAAAGGTTTCTGAGTATATAAAAGAAGTGAACTCCGATTGTTGGATTCATGTTGATGGAGTTCAGGCCATAGGAAAAGTTGATAGCAATATAAACTTTGAAAATATAGACTCCTTATCTATCGGTGGTCATAAAATTGGTGCTCCTAAGGGAATAGGATGTTTGTTAATAAAGGGAGAAAAGTCTCATTTGATAAAGCCACTATTAAAAGGTGGTGGGCAAGAGGATAACTTACGTAGTTCAACAGTAAGTGTTCCACTAGTGTTGTCCCTTACAAAAGCTCTAGAACTTCAAGTTAATGAACTTAAAATATCATCTCTTGTTAAAAAACGTCATCAAATTAAAAGTAGTTTAGTTGAGGTGATTGGAGACAAAGTAGAGTTTCCTTTTGAGGAGTTTAGTTGTCCCTCTATACTCGGTTTTTTTATAAATGGCATATCAAGTGATGTTGTTATGAGGTGTCTCGAAGAGAAGGGAATCATCGTTTCATCTTCCAGTGCATGCTCTTCTAAAAGTAAAAAAGAAAATTTAATGTTAAAGAAGCTAGGGTATTCGCTTGATAAACAAAAGTCGTTCTTAAGGATTTCTTTTGATGGTTGTTTATCGAGTGATGATATAGGTGAGTTTCAAAATAGACTCGCTAGTGCATGGGAAGACCTGTCTTTTCTCATAAGGTAAGAAATGAAAAATGTAATTTTAATGAATGTTGATGAACTATGGTTAAAAGGTCGTAACAGAGGACAGTACGCGAAGCTTTTAAAGAAGCATATTAGAAAGTCTTGTCGTTTATTTCTTGAAAACTATTCTCTTAAAAACGAAAATCAGAGGATTGTTTTAAGAACTGAGGAAACCATCGGTGAAAGCTTCTTTGATGAACTAAAGAGAATCCCTGGAATTTATTCATTGCAAAGAGCGAGAGAAGCCAGCTTAGATGAAGAAGAAATTAAAAAAGTTTGCCTTGAAGAATTTGAATTTTGTCTTTCAAAAAATCCTGATATTAAAACATTTAAAGTTGAAACTAAAAGAGTGAATAAAACATTTCCCAAAGGTTCGATGGAGTTTAGTCGTGAGCTTGGCTCTGTTATTCTTAAAAAGTATGGACATTTTTTAAGTGCCAAAATGAAGAATAATGATTGTGATATTCAAGTAAAAATAAATCAGCAAAATGCTTTCATCACTTCTCATAAAGAGCTTGGTATCGGGGGACTACCTGTTTCATCATCAGGTTATGGCCTCACCATGTTGTCAGGTGGATTTGATTCACCAGTTGCAAGCTATAAAATGATTACCAGAGGAATGCATCAAACATTTGTCTTCTTTCATGCTTATCCTTTTGTTGGAGATGAGGTTAAAGAAAAAATCGTTACTCTGGCAAAAAAGATTGCTAGCTATCAACAAGGGGGACTTTTACTTGTCTTTCCTTTTGGAGAGTTACAAAAATTAATTTCTAAAAAATGTAGAGAGGATTATCGGACGATGCTTTTTCGCTGGGCAATGATGAAGGCCTGTAGGCATGTTGCAGAATTTGTAAATACAAGTGCGATCATTACAGGAGACTCTCTAGGTCAAGTATCATCACAAACATTAGAGAATATGTCTTTAATGGACAAGGCAAGTGATCAAATAATTCTACGTCCGTTAATAGGTAGTTCAAAAAGAGAAATTATAGAAATTGCTGAAAAAATAGGTACTCATGATATTAGTATCATTCCCCATGATGATGCCTGTAGTCTCTTTGCGCCTAAAAACCCTGTCATTAGGCCTCATTTAGGTTATTGGGCTGAGATCACAAGTGAATTAGAAGAGGAAGTTAATCAACTTTGTGTCAATCTTTTGCAATCTTCTGAGCGTATAAGTCTTAGTAATATCCCTAAGTCTTAAATAATACTAAAATTTTTTGATCTAATACTACAAGGTTAATAATTTCACCCCTTTAAACCATTTTTAAAAGGTATTATAGTAGTAGTAAGGGTAATTTTTCCCATCATATTTTTTGGAGTTTTGATGAAAAAGATAATCATATCTTTAGTTGTATTATTCGCACTAGTCCCATTTAACTTATTTTCTTTTAGTGGAAAAGACGCTTTATTTTCAAGTGCATCTATAAATAATGCTCGAGAGAAAATTCTCGGACTTAAAATTAGAGATTCATTAGTGACTTATCACTATCGAAAGTTAGAAGTGAATGATGATCTATCAGTTAAAGCTTATAAAGAGTTTCTTAAGAAATTTGATTATGGAAAGCAGTTTTTTCTACAGTCAGATATTAAAAAGCTAGATAGGTTCAAAAAAAATATGGATGATATGCTTGCGAATGGTGATCATCAACTTTTGAATGAAGCAGTAAAAATCTATAACGATAGAATTAAAGATGCCAATAAGTTTAGAAAAGAAGTTTTTAAGAAAAAATTTGTTTTTACAAACGACGAAACTCTAGAGTTAGATCCGAAAAAGAGAGATTGGCCAAAAAATAAAGAGGAATTTAAAAAGCATTGGAGAAAAGTATTTAAGCAATCTGTTTTAAATCGTTATATCTCATTAATTGAAGATGAAAAATCTAAAGAAAGTGATAAAAAAGATGGAAAGAAGAAAAACAAGAAAAAGTCTAAGAAAAAAGAAAAAAAATTAACTGACAAGCAAATGAGAGAAAAAGCTCATGAAGCGATTGAAGAGAAGTATGATCGATTTTTCACAAGACTTCTTAAAGAAGATAGAAGTGATCATTTAGAAAAATTTTACAATTCAGTAACTTCTGTTTTTGATCCTCATACTGAGTACTTTCCACCTAGAAAAAAAGAAGATTTTGACATCGATATCTCAGGTAGCCTTGAAGGTATTGGAGCCGTTCTACAAGAAGATGGTCAATACATAAAAGTTGTAAAAATTGTTCCTGGTGGAGCTGCTTGGAGACAAAAAGAATTAGAAGTTGATGACATCATCTTATACGTTGGACAAGGTAAGAAAGACCCTGTTGATCTTGTTGATATGAGAGTTGATGAAGCGGTTCGATACATTAGAGGAAAGAAAGGAACGGAAGTTAGATTAACTGTTAAAAAAGCTGACGGAAGTCGAAAGGTTATTCCAATCGTTAGAGACGTTGTTCAAATCGGTGCATCTTATGCAAAAGGTTCTGTGTTAGAACACAAAGATTTAGGGATGAAGGTCGGTTATATTCATGTACCAAAGTTCTATAGGGACTTTGATAACAGTAGTCGAAACTGTTCTTATGATGTGTTAATGGAAATTAATCGACTCAAGAAATTAAAAATTTCTGGCTTGATACTTGATCTTCGAAATAATGGTGGTGGGGCTCTAGAGGATGCTCGATTAATGTCGGGTCTCTTTATAGATAAGGGGCCAATCGTTCAAATTAGAGATCATCAAAATATGATTAAGGTTGAAACAGATACTGATGGAGAAACATTCTATAACGGACCTCTTATTGTTATGGTAAATCGCTTTAGTGCTTCAGCTAGTGAAATTTTAGCGGGTGCCATGCAAGACTATGGTAGAGCCGTTATCGTTGGGGGAGAGTACACTCACGGCAAGGGAACAGTTCAAGCAGTATTAGATCTCAATAGAGGTTTTTATTCTGTAGGTCCAGGTAGTCAAGATTTTGGAGCAATGAAAGTAACTCTTCAAAAATTCTATAGAGTGACAGGAGTATCAACACAGTACAAAGGGGTAACTCCAGATATCGTTTTACCAGATCCGTTTGGATATACTGAAAATAGAGAGCAAGATTTAGAGAATTCTTTGAAGTGGGATGTTGTCGACTCTAAGGCCTTTACCCCGTGGAAAAAGTTTTCATACGATATAAATAAATTAAAGAAGAATAGTAAGAAAAGAGTCGATAAAGATAAGCGTTTTGCTAAAATAATTGAATCTGTTAACTACTTAGTTAAGCGAAAAGATAAAACAGAAGTAAGTTTGAATCTTAAAAAAGTTTTAGCAGAAGATGAGAAAAACGAAAAAATTGCAAAAAAGCTAAAAATTGAAGAAGAGAATAAAAAAATTCTTATTTCAGATTTTGAGCAGTCACTTAGAAGTCATGAAAAAATTCAAAAGGGTGATGAGAAAAAATGGAAAAAAGAATTTGAGCAAAGAAAAGAAGAATGGGTAAAAGGCTTACGTCTAGATCCTATGCTTGAAGAAACACTTTTTATCATGAGTGATATTGTAAAAGGTATTAAACAGTCAAAAATAGGTTATAAGTCTTAATGATTGAGAATAATGACGTAACAAAAGTTTTAGAGAAGTTGGAGTCCCTTGAAGATGAAGAGCTAGCAGTTAAATTATTAAAAGAATTTAATGATGCGACAAAAGAGCTTGGAGTTTTGATTTTGAATAAAGATGAAAGCTTAACACATGAAGACTGGAAGTCTCGATGTGATAGTGCACAAAAGAAAGTCGAAGAAGTAGTCCAAAAAATTGAGGAGCTTTAATGAGTGATGATAATGATTGGGATTTCAAAGTTGATGATGAGAATGTTGATCAAGTTAAAATCGCTAGTAAAAAAGCCTCTGAAGTAAAACAGAAACGAAAAAAGAAGAAAATTAGTACAGTTAAAGATAATTTGAAACTGGATGAAGAAGCAAAACCAAAACGTAGATCAATGTCTGCCATTGCAAGAAGAGAAGCTGCCTTAGCAAGACATGCTGAGTTTCGATATCCAAACTTCCTTAAAAGAGGATGTGCAGTACTTATTGACCTTCTGGTTTTAATGGCCGTTGCCGGTGTTGCCCTAATGTATAGAAGTACCTTAAATGCTTACTATATCGACTTTCTCAGAGATCAGGGCATGAATCAAACTCTTGATCCTGCAGTTGTTAACAGTCTATTAGTTTTTATTCCCGTTTGCATTGCCTATTTCATCATTAATGTATTGGGAGCTTCTTACTCTAGGAAGAGTATTGGAAAGGCCATTTTTAAAATTAGAATTGGCCATGATGAATTTGATAGAAACAGTACAAAGGGACAAGTTTTTATAAGAGAGTTATTTGTTAAGCCTATCAGTCTGTTGCTTGTGATTGGAATATTTTTACCACTATTGAATGAGAGAAGTAAAAGTTTACACGACTATATTCTCGGAACATGCCTCTATATCGACGATTAGTCGATTTCTAAATCATGTAAAAAGTCACCTGCCGACTCAGCTGCTTCAATAGCAGTTTCTTTACTGATAATATTATCTTTATAAAGGTTCATAATGTCCTGATCAAAACTTACTGATCCATTACCACCTGCTTTATTATTTTCTTTAATAATTGTAACAATTCTTTCTAATGGATCTTTACCTTCAATACAGTCAACAACCCCTGGAGTTGTAATCATTATTTCTTGTGCGATTGCTACACCAGAGTTATCAGCATTCTTGAGCATCCGCTGACTAATAGTGCTGTACAAGTTTATCGCTAATCTTTCTCTAACATCCTTCTGTTCCTCAGGAGGAAACATTGAAATGACTCTACCAATGGTAGATAGGGAGTTTGTCGTATGAAGTGTAGAAAAAACCAGGTGACCTGTTTCAGCTGCCTTTAGAGCAATTTGTACAGTTTCAGGATCTCTCATTTCTCCAATGAGTATAACATCTGGGTCCTGTCTTAAAGCAGCTCTTAACCCATCTTGGAAATTATCAGTGTCTTTACCTATCTCTCTTTGAGTAACTCTTGATTTTTTTTGAGGATGTAAATACTCAATTGGATCTTCAATGGTAATAATATGTTCTTGGCGATTAGTATTAATATAATCAATAATCGCAGCAAGGGTGGTACTCTTACCACTTCCTGTTGGTCCTGTTACTAAGACTAGTCCCCGTTTTTGCGCGGCGATTTTTTTAATAACAGGATTAATATTGAGGTCATCTATTGATGGAATGGTTTCATTAACTATTCTAAAAATAATTCCATACTTTTTGTCATACTTAAAAAAGTTATATCTAACTCGACAAAGGCCATTGATGGCAAAACCACCATCAAGCTCATTTATTTTATCTATATTATCAATTAATTCTTTCTTACCAAAAATGATGTGGGCTATTGCTTCTACATCTTCTTTCGCGAATGTCTTGGTTTGAATTGGTACCAGCGCCCCTCTTATTCTTAAACAAGGAACTTCATTTGTTCTAATATGTATATCACTTGCTTTATGCTTCACAGCAACTTGTATGAGACTGACAAGGTTTTGTTTATTAAAGGCCATTATTTCTCCTTAAAACATTTTAACCGCAAACCATATATTGTAAAAGTCCGAAATGGTCTTTTGCATTTCGTTAGAGATCGGTTAATCTAGCTTTATGAAAAAAGTTTTGGTCATTCGATTTTCTAGTTTTGGTGATATTGTTCAAGCATCCCATATTATTAATCCACTTATTGAAAAGTTTCCAGATGTTAAGATTGATTGGCTAACAAAGGTTGAGTTCAAAAACTTAGTTGAGTGTTTTAGTGGTCTAAATGACGTTATTTCATTTGATAAAGATCTTGGTTTAATCGGGCTGATAAAATTAGGTTTTAAGCTTTCTAAGAATGACTATCACCTCGTTTATGATGCTCATAATAATACCCGTTCTCTTATTTTGAGATTGATTTTTTTCTTCTGTGGTTTAAAGGTTATTAAAAGAGAGAAGAGCAGATGGAAAAGAGTTTTACTTTTCAGGTTTAGAATCAATAAATTTGATTGGCCTTTTAAAGGAGCGTTAAGTTACTTGAAGCCACTAGAATTATGCAAAGGTAATAATCAAAATTGGAATTTGGAAGAACATAAAGTGACTCTTCCTTATGAGAAGTTTATTGTACTTGCACCAAGTGCCGCTTGGGAAATGAAAAGATGGCCACTCGATCACTGGAAGAGTCTTATTAAGATAATGAAAGACCACCGGTTTATTGTCGTCGGTGGACCAAAGGATGACTTTTGTGCTGAGCTTGAAGCGATTGATCCTACAAGGGTGAAAAACGTCGCAGGTTCTGTGTCACTGAACCAAAGTAGCTACATTGTTAAAAAGAGTGATGGCATCGTCTCTGCTGATACAGGTATTATTCATGTTGCAGATGCAATTGGGGCAAAAGGAATAAGTCTTATCGGACCAACGGCTTTTGGTTATTGTAGCGGAGAGCATATTAAAACTTTAGAAGTCGAATTAAGTTGTAAGCCATGTTCTAAAGACGGAAGAGGTAGCTGCTCTCAAGAAGTTTATCAGAAGTGTATGGTTGATATTACACCTGAAAGAGTCGCTAGCTGTGCTATAGATTTTTTCTCATCTTCCAAAGAAGACTACTAATATAAGGCCTTCTCTCTTCTTTCGAGGAAATCATCAATAGCTTTGTAATCTTTAAATTCTCGGGGTCTGAAAATAAAAGTATAAGCATTTCTTGAATGTAATTAGTATTCAAAGTGATGTAGTTATCTGTACCTACGCCTAACTTTACACCTTTCTTCTCCCACCAAGAAAAAGGATGATCCTTGTAATCAGGAAAACTTCCAGTGAGTCGCATATTGGAAGTAGGTAAGGCAACAAGCGATACCTTCTTATTGATCATTCGATTTAAAACATCATGTTGATAATGTTCTACCTCTCTCGCTGTATGAAATTTCGTTTTAATAAAACTAATTTCTTCCTCAGAATTTAAGGGCTCTCCCTTCATTAGTTTTTCTTTAACATCTAAATCCCGCCACTCCATATCATTAACTTCATTATATTCAGGAGATCCTTTTTTAATTTTTTCACCAATTTTATTTTTTTTCATAACCCGTTGATACATTCTATGAAAATAGAAGTTTGGATTAATCCCCAGACTGATTCCATGCTCGAGGGTATCAATATGCCAAATATTCATTGCATTATCGACACTTTGAACACCTTTTCTTAAGTTCTTCCAAGTTTCACCATGGTGACTTCTAATTCTAAATCCATTGTATTGGAGTCTTCGAAGTCCACCCTTCATTTCTTCAAAATGTCTTTTTCTAAAAAGCTCTTTTTCATCACCGACAGTATCTACTTCTTTTAAATGTTTTCTTAAAAAAGGATATTTATCGAGAATTTTTAATAAGATATCTACTTGATCTATAAAATGATCACGCTTATTTTCAAAATTCTCTGAATCAAAGAATTCAGCTTCTTTTCTAAAAGAAGGAGAGAGAACAAAGTTGAAGTCAGGGCATTCCTTTTGAAACTTCATAAAGCCTTCGTATAGGCCTAAAACAACATCTTCTTCAGTAATATTCTTTGTTCCTGGAATAGAATCTTTCTCATTTGTAGAAGCACGATTAAGAGTAAACTTTAAGCGAATACTTCCGACGTTATAGTCTTTATAAAGGGTGGAGGCCATGTGATAGGCAGCATCAATATGAGTTTGCTTATCCACAAGAATCAATTTTGCTAAATAAAGAATTTTTAAATATGTCATAAACTGTTCACCTTCTTGAAGGCGAATTAGGAAGTCTACATCTTCTTCCGAGTTTATAGGAATGGCGTCTTTACCATAAACATCAGTAATTTTTTTCTCATATAACTTTTTGTTTTTTCCTGAAAGAAGCTTCTTTAATCGAGGGTATATGAATGAAGCATTTAGCGATCCTGTAAGGTGAATATGTTCTTCGTGATATTTAAGAGGGAACTCTTTAAAGAAATCAAAGAAGGCTTCACTAATAGGATGAGTTAACAGAGTATCAATATCAACTTCATCTTGATGAAAACCTGCAAGCAGCTTCCTAAAACTTTGAACAAATTTAAATATATGAGGAGCTTCTTTTATTTCTTTTTTATGAATAAGTAATTCAAGTGTATCAGCTAAACTAATTCCGTTAGTTTCACTAATGATAAATATAAGCTCTTTTTTCAAGTCCAATTTTAATTGTTCAGTCATTTTATTCCTTAAAGGTTTCTATCTTTTTTAATGATATCATAGGCTATTTGTATCTTGGCAAAATTTTCTGTTATAAGAGCTGTATACTTGTCATCAATACCTTTTGCACTCATTACATCAGGATGCCTTTCTTTTACAATCTTTCGATATTGCTTTTTAATATCTTCATCTTTAGTCTTTACCTCGATTTCTAATATCTCATAGGCGACTTTGGTATTACTTTTATGATCTATAGGAGGGAAGGCGTTTAACATTTGAAAGAGGTTAAAATCTCTAGCTAGAATATCTATTATCTCACTTCTACTTAGAAAGAACTTATCATCAGCAGTTTTTAATAACGTTAAAGGGTAGTAGTCAGGTAAAGAGTTTAAGTAACTCTCTAGTTTTCCTTCAATTATCTTGTTGATATCAAGATCAGATTTTGGGGATACAGAGAGAATAAATGATTTTACCAATGTTTCTATGGCGATTTTTCTAAGCTTTGCGAATTTTGTAACAAGTGAATAGTTTTTATTTTTAATTTCTTTGAGCAGTGTGTTCATGAAAACAAAGGATTCTATTAGGTTTAAAAATTCACTATATTTAATTAACTGCTTTGATTTTCGGCTTTCTAAAAAATTAGTACTTATAAGTATTTTGGCCGCTTCATCGATATCGTTTTGTGTGACGTCATGTTGATATATTTTTTTAATTTTTTGCTTAACACTCTGTAGACTTTCAAATGTTCCCCATTGTCGATTCTCATAGATCTGTAACATTTTAGAATAATCTTCAATTTCTTTGTGATCTGAACTTTTACTTTGTCTTAGGGATGAAATTTTATCTTGATATTTTCTTTCAATAGAACTCTTTTCTTTTCTAGAACCATGTTGTTTTTGTGATTGCTTTGTCTCTGAATGTTCAGTTCTTATAATTTGTTTCTTGCTTTCTACTAATCTATCAAAATCAAAGTTTTTATTTTTTTTCTTTTGATTTAAAAACTTATCATACAGTAAAGTACCAATTGCGGGAGCAAGGTATCTGCCAATAATCCAAAGTGCAAAAATGGCAAAAGTTGCTCTAATGATGATTTCTTTTTTGATAACAAACCTTCTTTTATAATAGACCGATAGGGTATAACTACTATTATAATGATCTCTCTATAAAATGGGATGAGGAAAAAATGGGAAAATGGACTCTTAAAACATTAGAATTGCCGTTAAAGATGAATTGGAAAATCTCGAGGGGTGAGTCGGTAAAAAAGACGAATCTTATAGTTGAGTATTCTGATGGAGAATTTTCGGGTAAGGGGGAAGTCAGTTTTCCTACTGGCCATGAGCATGAATTATTAGGAAATGCTAAAGTAGATTTTGAAAACTTTCAGTCTAATATTAATAGGGATTTTCATTCTTTAGAAGAGCTTCATCTTGCCTTAGCTAAAATTGAAATGAGTAGCTTTTTGAGAGTCGGCATTGAAACAGCTTTTTTACATTTTATGTCACATCTTACTGGAGATGATGTTCAAAAGTTATTAGCAGTAAATAAAATTAGTCATATTAACACTTCAATATCTATTCCAATTTTAAAAGAAGAAGAATTAGAAGAGTATATCAAAAAAATGAATGTAAATTCTTTTTCTGCCGTTAAAGTAAAGATTGATAAAAATGTAGATCCAAATTTTCTTAAAAAAATTCATGAAATGTATAAAGGTTTTATTCGAATTGACGCAAATGAGTCTTTTGACTCAGCAAAAGAAGTGCTTGAGTTTTGTGAAAAGTTACAAGGTCTACCAATTGATTTTTTAGAACAACCATTAAAAAAAGAATTGTGGGAAGAACAAAAAGTTCTTTGCGAAAATAGTCCATACGCTTTGATAGCCGATGAGTCTGTCACTGATGGAACGATTATAGAAGAGATAGGTGAGTACTTTGATGGAGTGAATATAAAGTTGGCAAAGTCAGGTGGTTATTTTAAGGCCATCAAGCAGCTAAGAGATGCTAGAGAGCTAGGTTTAAAAACCATGGTTGGCTGTATGGTTGAGACTTCACTAGGGATTAGCTCTACTATGAATATTGCTTTTGGTTGTGATTATTTTGATTTAGATGGTTTTCTTCTTTTGGAGAAAGATCCCTTTGAACTTATTGGCGTTGAGAAAGGCAAATTATTTTATTCACACCTACATTAGAAATAAAATCTCATTTTAAACATATAGATATTATACTTAGGCATATTCTTTGCCGATATATAATTTGTTGCCGATAGACTGGCGTTGAATGGAAGAACAAAGTCTCCTCTCTGATAAAGCTTAACAGTCGTAAAATTAATTGAACCAGTTGCAGCATGTGATTCTTTTTCAGTATTCTTTTCTAAAATCTTATTAGCGTTGCTGTAAGCTGAGGTATATTCAGATTGTCCTACTCCTTCATACTCATACTTTGTTGAGAGAGAAAACCAATCAGTAAAAGCGTAAGTAGCACTTAGGTTATAGAGTAATTTGTTACCAAGCTTTTCATTGAACAAAGCTTTTTCGCTTCCTAGCTGATAATCTTCATTCTCTGGAATTCGTAGCGTTTTGTTGGCCGCAAATTGATAGGTAATCCTTGCAGATGAATCAAAAGAAAGGCTAGCATCGTCAAATAGTGAAAACCCACCACCGAATTCCAAGAAGGCATCTGTTTGACCATCACCAAAGCTAAAGTCTTGAAGAATATCTGGATCGTCTTGTCTTCCGGTTGGAAGTACTGCTCCCACAGTCATGGCCAACCCACTCTTTTCCCAGTCAGTCAGTCTGTATATTAGTCCAAGTTCTGTATCTCCTGGACCTTCTCCATTCCAGCTACCAAGCGGCTTATAACCAAAGTAGTTCACAATTACACTTTGAAGAACTTCACCTGTTGCATCAGGGAGAACTTCAGCAAAATCTTGAAAAATTTGAGTTTCTTGTGAACTGTTACCGGCTTTCTTTAAGCTATTTACAACAGACTGGTGGTTATTTCCTTTGGTCCTATCAATAGTTAAATTTACATTTGTTTTGTACCAAGGAAGACCGACATAAGCTGTAAGCTTATTCGTTAGACCGTAACCGAGTGCAAAGACTCTAACTTGGGCATTAGCTTCTCCCTTCACATTGTATTCGCCAAAGGTAAAGTTGTCGTAAGCTTCAGGGCTGATTTCTTTTAGTGTTTGGAAAATGTCCTGTGTGATTGAGTTAAGTCCCTTAATTGAATCCGCACCAAGGTCGATATTAAAAGCATATTGAGACTCTTGGCTATTACCAGTAAAACTAGAGTTAATTTTATCTGTGTTAATTTGACGAAGATCAAGCATCCTAACACCTTTAGGAAGGGTATCGTAATATGCCCCAAAGCTTGTAAGTGAGCTTACTATGGCAAGTGAGGTGAATGCTTTTTTCATAGTTGAAAATACTTTATTTTGCATGAAGTGATACTATCATTTTTATGCTCTGCGTTGTTCTAAAAAAGTATTTACCTATATTATTTACATAGATCAATATTTATTCGTAAAATTAGGTACTTAGTGCTATAAAAAATATACTCAGGCCCTTTCATCTCTCGTCAATTTGATATAGAAAGTGACTTGAAGTTTAACGAACATTAGGGAATTATGCAGCGCAAAGGCTTGGCCATTCTTTTTATCTTATTTATGCAACTAAACCTTGTATTGGTTGGCTGTGGGAAAAAAGATGAAATCAACCCCGCTTTCGGTGTTGTTCCTTTGAATAAACAATTTGAAGGTAAGGTTATTGACGTTTCTATTCCAATTATAGAGGGCGTAAGCGTTGATGAATTTGGTGCTGACTTTGAAGACATACCTGAGGTTGGGGATGTTTTTAGACAATTAGCTGGTATGTTTGCTGACATTACAATTGATAAAGAAAATGGAACAGATATTCCTATCGATCCTTATGTTTTCTACTTTCCTGAGTTAGAACAAGTTGAAGATTTTAGCATTATAAGAGAACTGTTTATTAAAAAAGTTTCACTTAGGATCTCTGAAGCAACTAGCTTAGAAGATGCTTCACTTGCTTTTATTAATAAGCTTGAAGTTTATGTTTCTTTCTTAGATCCTTCGGAATTTGATTATTCAGAGACAGGAAATCAAAAAATTAAAAAGTTTAATAAAGAGTCTGGAGAGATAGAAGAGCAAGATGTCTATGTTCCACCAGGAATACTTTTATTAAGTTATGACAGTGAAATTGACACTGATAGGCTTGGTTGCATTGGAAGATGCCTAGAGCTTAAGCCTCATAAAGTTGACTGGATTAATATCCTAAAGAATCATAGAACTTTTGTTATCCATACAAGATTAGTCGTAGACAGCGTTCCACGTTCTGGCATGAAGATTGGCGGAACTGTTGATGTTGGCCTAGGTATCAATCTAGGTTTTTAATATAAAATCAACCCGGAAATTTAGCGTAAATACTTGAATTGATTCTCTTTCCTATTAGAATAGTAAGTTAAAGAAGGATTCTTTAACTTTTCGAGGAGAGAAGGTTGAAACTAGTTCAAATTTTCTTATTAATGACATTTATTATCAGTTGTTCTACTACCCCTGTGATGCTTTCTGGAGGTACTGAGTTAGATGCTAAAGAAGCTAAGAAGCCTTTACAGATCTCTCTTGATGAATCTGAATTAGTAGAGTTTAAAGATTCACTTTCAGATGCTGAAAAGAAAGATTTTGAGCAAGAGGTTAGAGTTACACAATATGGTGTCGCTGATAATATTCCAGAAGATGATGATAATGAAGATGTATCAGAAAAAGATACGGCACCAGGTATGCACCTTCGTTATAAAGAAAGACACTATAAGTTTTGGCTTAAATATTTCACAACAAAAGAGAAAAATAAAAAAAGATTTGAACGGCATTTAGATAATGGTCAAAAGTATAAGTCAATTGTTACAAAGATTTTAAAGGAACATGGACTTCCAACAGACCTATTTTATGTTGCCTTAATTGAGAGTGGTTTCAATACCCACATTAAAAGTCATGCATCAGCTGTTGGGCCATGGCAGTTTATAAAAGGAACTGCTGATCGTTATGGATTGAAAGTTAATCGTTACTTAGATGAAAGACGAAATATTCATAAAGCAACTCACGCGGCTGCAGGTTACTTTAAAGATTTATATAATATTTTTGGAAGCTGGGAACTCGCTCTGTGTGCTTATAATGCGGGAGAGTATCGTATTATTAATGCCATAAGAAGAGGTAATACTAGAGATTATAGAGAGCTTGTAAAAAAGAAGTTAATACCTAAAGAAACAATTTATTATATTCCTAAAGTGGTTGCAGCAAAGCACTTATCTCAAACAAAATATAAAGATATAGATGATTCTGGATGGGATAAAGTTCATGCAGAGGCCAAAGTTGAACGAGTAAGACGTTCTTTTAAAGTATCTAAAATGATTAAAAAATTAGGTGTTTCAAAGAGCTTATTTAAAAAACTGAATCCAGATATTAAAAACAATTATGTGAGAATATCAAGACGTCAAAAATATAATATTGTTATTCCTAACGATGTTAAATTATCTAAATCTCTTAAGTCATCTTTAAAGAAATATACTCGTAAAATTGCTAGTAAATATCCAACAAAGGCGAACTCTGGAAAGACTATATACTACAAGGTTAGAAGAGGTGATAATTTAACTAAAATCGCAAGAAAATTTGGAGTATCGATTAGAAAAATTAAAGCTAATAATCGCATTAGAAGAAGTAAAATCTATATTGGTCAAAGGTTAAGAATATCTAGTTCAAGATCTAAGACATATGTAGTGAAAAGAGGTGACAATCTTTACAAGATTGCAAAGCGTTTTGGAACATCAATAAAGAAAATTGTGGCAGCTAATTCACTTAAAAGAAAGATGATATTCCCTAATCAGAAGATCACAATTCCAATTAAGGGTTAAATGATTGTAAACTTGATTCTTTAGCATTAAAATTCTAATTATATGAAAATAGGTTTTGATGCAAAAAGAATATTTCACAATTTCCGTGGTCTCGGAAATTACTCTCGGACACTAGTTGAGAGTCTTCATAAGTACTATCCCGAAGATAGCTATTATTTATTTACACCTGAATTTACAGATCAGCGAGCTACTGCATGGGAGAAGAGAAATAGTGATTTAAATGTCGTTCGTCCTAAAGGAGTTCTCGATAATACTTTTTCAAGTGCGTGGAGAAGTCTAAAATTAGGTGACGATATTAAAAAACAAGAACTTGATATATACCATGGTTTAAGTCACGAACTTCCAAGAAATATTAAGAAAGCAAATATTAAAAGTATTGTTACAATTCATGATTTGATTTTTATGAGATACCCAGAGTTCTTTTCTTTTATCGATCGCAATGTTTATAAAAAGAAGTTCCAATTTGCCGTGGATAATGCAGACTTAGTTTTGGCCATTTGTGAGCAAACAAAAAGTGATATTATAGAGTTTCTTAAAGTACCTGAAGAGAAAATAAAAATAGCATATCAATCATGTTCACCGGCCTTCTACTCACTTCTAAATGAAGATCAACTTTATACAAGTCTCTTTAAGTATAGATTGCCTGAGAAATATATTTTATCTGTAGGTGCTGTCGAAGAAAGAAAAAATGTTAAAAATTTAATTAAGGCCTTTGCACGATTAAAAGATCAAATACCTCATCATCTTATAATTGTTGGAGATGGTGGTGAGTATAAGAAAGAGTGTTTAAGACTTGTGGCGGATTTTAACCTATGGGAGAGAGTTAGCTTCTTAGGCCATGTAAAGTCTGAAGACTTACCTGCCATCTATCAAGCTGCAGATCTCTTTGTTTTTCCAAGCTTATTCGAAGGTTGGGGGATACCAATTGTTGAGTCACTTTTTTCTGATACACCTGTAATAACCAGTGAAGGTGGTTGTTTCGAAGAGTCAGGTGGTAAATACTCAAAATATATTAATCCTGAGAATGTTGATGAAATCGCAGAGGCCATGGATCTCGTTTTAAAAGACGTAGACCTTCGAGACAATATGATACGTCGTGGTCGATTACATGCTGAAAAGTTTCATTGGAAAAATACGGCATCAGAAATGAATGAGATTTATAAATCACTTCTATAATTTACTAAATTGATACTCAAGTTTATCACAAAGTAATTTTTCAAAATCTGAACGATCTATTTTTTTATGACAGATTTTCTCTAGAGATGTCATGGTATCTGTACTGAAGCCACATGGGTTAATTCCTTGAAAGGCCATAGGATCTTCTTCAAGATTAAAAGCAAGTCCATGATATGTAACCCATCTTTTTACGGCCACACCAATACTTGCAATCTTCTTAGATCCAATCCATACCCCTGTATAATCAGGCTCACCTCTTTTTGGATTACCTGTAGCATTGATATCAAGTTCTTTTAGACATTCGATCATTGCATCTTCCATGGCCTGCAGAAAACCAGAGATGTTTTGACCTTTGTCCTTAAGGTTAATGATGGGATAGATAACAACTTGACCTGGACCATGATAGGTTGCTTTTCCGCCTCTCTCAATATGAACTGTATCTCCAGTCCAGCCACAAATATCTGATGGGGAACTCTTTTTACCTAATGTTACAACTGGAAAATGAGAGCAGACGATAAGCGTATCATCGGCCTCTTTAGAGATAACTTGATTGAGAGTTTTTATCTGAATATCGTAAGCATTTTGATATTCAGTTTTATTAAGGTTAATAACTTGCATACTAAAGTGTTGGAAATGAAGGTTTATTTGCTTTTTCTTCTAGTCTTCTTTTTTCAATAACACCCTTCATGAAGAACTCACCAGCTTTGTAGCTACTTCTCACTAGTGGACCGCTGGCCACATAGAGAAAGCCCATACTCTTTGCTACTTCTTCCCAATGTTTAAATTTATCAGGTGTTACATATTCAACAATTGGTAGATATTTTTTGTGACGGTTTGTAGGAGCTAGATATTGCCCAAAAGTTACAACGTCACATTTTACTTTTCTTAAATCTTCTAAAGCTTGTTGAACTTCATGATCTTCTTCACCTAGTCCAAGCATAATAGATGTCTTAGTGTATTGATCCTGCTTAATTTCTTTTGCTAACCAAAGAGTTTCAAGCGACTGTCGATAGCCTGATCTTCTGTCTCGCACACTTGGAGTAAGTCGCTCAACTGTTTCTATGTTGTGAGCGAATACATCAGGTCTGGCCTTGATGACACGCTCTATGAGTGGCCTCTTAGCATTAAAGTCAGGGGTTAAAACTTCTACAATCATTTTAGGTTTATTTTCTTTGATGACTTCAATTGTTGAAGCAAAATGTTCAGCACCAAGATCCTCTAGATCATCTCGGTCAACACTTGTGAGAACAACATACTCTAAGTCCATTTGCGAGATAGCATAACCAACTTTCTTTGGCTCTTCTTGGTCAAGAATACCTTTAGGATTTCCTGTTTTTACAGCACAGAATCGACAGGCCCTGGTACAAGTATCACCCATAAGCATGAAAGTCGCAGTTCCGCCGCTCCAGCATTCTTCTATATTTGGACAGATGGCCTCTTGGCAAACTGTTACTAAATTTAAATTAGACAACATGCCTTTAATATTATGATAGCCTTTTGAGGTAGGTGCTCTTACTTTAAGCCAATCCGGTCTCTTAATCTCACTCATTTCATTCTCCAATGGCCAAGATTTATCATACTTAGCATTAAAAAACCACGGTTGTATGAAGTGTTTTACTGATGCTTGGTGCGTTAAGTGTGGGAAACTCTGGTAAAATATGAGAGTATTCGAATATGAAAAAAATCCTATATTTAACATTCTTATTTTTATTTGTTTCGTGTGCCTCCAATCAAAAGAGCTTGAATAAAGAGCACCAAATCTTCCTAAAGGAAGTTCAAACTAAGAAGCAAACATTAAATGATAAAGATTATCGCTCTTATTTAAATAATATGATTAAGAGAAAGGAAGGTGAGCTTGCTGGTATTAGTGGAAGGAAATATCGAGAAGAAGGGATGATCAGTCAAAACGACAGTCAAGATTCTCATTCGAGACAAGACCTTTATCATTTTAAATCTCAAACTCACAGTATGAACTGGCACAATCTTGAAGAGCGTGAAAAGCTAGTTCATAAGCAGCTTTTCTTCTTAAGAAGTCAGTTGAGCTCACTTAACTAATACTATTCTACTGTCTAAAAACTAGACAATTCTAAAAAGTAACTAATTGAAATAACATTTCATCATTTGGCTCACTAATTGCAAATATAAGCTTGATTCTATAAATAAGAGGAGAGTTTATGTCTTTATCAAAAAGATCAATACTATGTGCTTTATCATTAATGAGCTTGTCTGTGCTGGCACAACCAGTATCTTTAACAGGTGTTCTATCTCAACAAGACGGGAAGTTTTTATTAGAAAACTATTCGAAAATAGGACCTAAGAAAATTGAAATAAAAATGGATGATAAATTCGTCTATACATTAGATAGTAAGATGGTGAATTCGCCAGAGTATATGCTTCAATTTGAAGGTGATCTGGAAGGGAATGTTCTAAAAACGAAGAAAACTCCTACCATTGTTGGAGGTAGTGTTGAACTAAGTGGTGACTTTAGAGAAAGTAATGGCAATTTCTTTATTGGTGACCAAGTTGCAACATTTGGTAGAACAAAACCAATCTATGGAATCCCATTTGATGAAAAATCTAAAATGCATTATGTAAATAAAGAAGTCGTAGCTCAAGGAGAATTCTTTGAGATTAACAATGAGAAAGTATTTTCAATTAATGCCATCTTAGAAAAAGATGTTATGAGAGTTGATTCTCAAGATTATCAATCATCAGAAGAATTTAATAAAGATCCTTTGAAGTTTATCCTTGAAGAAATGCCAAAGAATATTCATTCACAAAAGAGAACTCCTTTTAAAGGTGTTGTTGCCTCAAATAAAGATTACACTCCAGAGGTTGGAGAAAGTGTACTTATTGTCACTGTAAGTGGAAGACAGGGAGATGATCCTGGAGCAGCAGCCGGTCACTTTGCCATAGGTATGGGAAAAGTTAATGAAGAAGGATTAATTGATGGTGAAACATTTAATTTTTACTTTGAAGGACCAAAAGAGGTTCTCGCTGGAAATACTGATCTCGTGTCTTATTTTGGTCACCTTATTCAAGGTCAACAAAACTATAGGCCAACATATACATTATTTGCATATGGAATAGATGAAAATAAATTAAAAGAAGTAAGAGATATTTATGAAGTAGAGTTGAATAAAGTTAGAACAGAAAAAGGATTAGAAATAACACCTGGCTATAACTGTACGACTACTTCAAACTATGCTCTTAGGGATATTGGAATATATGGGCAAAATCATAATCTCGGTAGAAGAGTCCTTGATGTACAAAACCTTGGTTATGTAAATCCATTTAGCTGGTTTGCTAATAAGGCTGATTCGAATAGTTTTGCAGCAACACCAAGAATTATTTCTTATGTAACAACAAGAGACAGAGAACACTTTATCCCAAGACCAGCTTTTGAAGCATTTGCAAAAAACTTTGCTAATAAGAGATGGCGTAAGAGAAAGGGAATTAAAAGAGTAGATTTCTTATTTATCCCGCAAACAAGTAGTAACAGACAGATTGGTGGAATTAGTTATGATGATCCAATTAAAGAAGGAAATAAGATTATTAGCTTCTCTGACAAGAGAAATGCTGAAAGATACAAAGAAGTAGAAAGAGCTGAAAAAATTCTTCTTAACTCAGAAAATGCAGATAAAGGGGAATTAGAATGGGCAAGAGCATTCTATGACCAAGATAGAAAAGAAATAAAAGAGTTATTGAATAAAATTGATTAAATATTAGTAGTGGGCAGGGAATTTACAAATAAAAGTAGTCCCTGCTCCTTCACTTGAGCGCACGTCAATCTTTCCATTATGAATTTGAATAATATGTTTCACAATGGCCAAGCCAAGGCCTGTTCCTCCAATTTCTCGAGAACGTGAAGAATCTACCCGATAAAACCTTTCGAAAAGTCGGCCATGATGTTCTTTTGGTATTCCAAAGCCATTATCAGTAACAGTTAATTGATCATATTTTCCATTTTCTGCTTGATCCCAATTAATAACAATCTCACTATTTTCAGGAGTATATTTGAAAGCATTTTCAATTAGATTCGTAAGAACCTGTTCAAGCATTTGAGCATTGGCCCAGCATTTATCAATATTATAATGACATTTAGTTGTAATACTTTTTTCATTAAATCCTTGTCTTACATTGGCGATGACATTACTTGTGATCTCTTCAGGATTAATAGAATCTTTTTTTACCTTACTACTTGATTCAATAACACTTAAGTTAAGAATGTCATTGAATAGATTTGTTAGGCGATCACTATTATGTTCAATTTTATCTAAAAAAACTTTCCTCTGCTCAACATTATCTTGGTCAATATTCTTAAGAATTTGAACATAGCCTTTCATTGCTGTGAGTGGAGTTCTTACTTCATGAGAAACATTGGCGACAAAATCTTCTCTCATTTGCTCTGCAAGTCTTCTGTCAGTAACATCATGAAAAACAGCAACCGCACCAAATGTTTCATTTTTAGAGTTCATCAGTGGTGAAACTCTGACATCAAAAAAACCATTTCTTTTTCCGCCTTTTACGGGCAGTTCAAGACTTCTAATCTTTTTAAGTTCTAGTGAGACCAGGGCCTCTTGAAAAAGTTGTTGAATTTGCTGATCTCTAATAACTTCCCAAAGTTTAAGTTTGGCCAGATCTCTTCTTTTGATAACTTTATTTAAAAAAGTTTTTCTGAAGTGATTGTTAACAAAAAGGACTTCATTATCTTTTCCGATAGCAATAAGACTATCTTTAATAGACTCCATGACAGTATACATTTTCTCATTTTCTTTATGTAATTCATCAAGAAAGTTTTCAAGTCCTTTCTGAGCATTCTCAAGTGTTTTTTCGACAATCATCCATTCATCATCTTCAGGGCTGAGAGAACTGTCTTGAGTTACTCTTTTCATGAGGTCAATCTTAGTAAGAATACCTCTTAAGGGAGTCGATATTTGTAAGCTTGTAATAAGGCTTATTAAACTGGTAATAATAAGTAGTGGGAAGATAAAAGTAATAATGGTTTTATCCCACTCATCCATGGCAGTAGAGATCTTACTTAATGAAAGACTTTGCCTAATAATATATCTTTCTTTCATCCCACCAATAGTACTATCAATAGAGACGGCTCCAAAAAGTTCAAGTCCGCTTCCTTCATCTCTAATAACGGTAGAGTGACCTAAACGTAGTGCTTCTTGTACCTCTTCTTTTGAAAAGAAGTTTAAGCGGGATAGATTTTTATTAGTATTTTCACAGAGAACATCCCCTCGATCATTAATTAAGGTGTATCTCGTTTCAGTATTTTTTTTAAGACCTTTACACCACTTAATAGGGCTGATCTTCTGAGTTTCAATTGATTGTCTTATTAAAGAAAGAGATTCTTGCAGTTGGGTTTGAGATTGTGATTTGATATGGGTTTGTAAAAATTCTCTTGCAACCCACGCTGTTGAAAGAATGATAATCCCCGCCATGACGATTTGTACAATAGCTAGTTTTCTAAAAAACTTCCATGGGAGAGTATTTACTAATTTCGTAAAAAGATCATCTTTCTTTTCGTTGCTCATTAATCTATTGCAACCCGGTAGCCAATTCCCCGAATCGTTTCGATGACACTTGAGTAATCGCCAAGTTTTTTACGTAGACCAAAAATATGTGTATCAATAGTTCTGTCGGTAACATGTACAGGACCATCTTGAATAAATTCTACCAGTTGATTTCTCGTTAAGACTTTTCCAGGTTGCTGTAAAAAAGCTACTAATAATTTATATTCAGAAAGAGTTAAATCGACTTCTTTGTCATCAATCCATGATTTACATTGATTGGTATCAACCTTAAGACCTTTTATTTCATATAGAAACTTCTCTTTAGGTTCATTATTTTCAGTTGTCATTAAAGATTGCTTTCTTCTTAAAAGAGATCTAACTCTTGCAAGAAAGATGTTGATATCAAATGGCTTTGTCACATAATCATCGGCACCAGCATCTAGACCTTCAACAATTTGGTCACCGTTTGTTAGGGCCGTTAGGAAAAGGATTGGGTGTGTTTTTGTTTTCTTATACATTCTTAAGAACTTACAAATCTCTAGCCCGTCAGTACCAGGTAACATTCTATCAAGAACAAAAAGATCAATGTCACTAATATCTTGGCTATCTTGGATATACTCTAGAGCTTTTGCACCATCATGAAAAATGAGAGTTTCTAAACCATTAAGTTCAAGCTGTACTTTCAATATGTCACAAATATCTTTTTCATCTTCTACGATTAAAACTTTTCCTTGTAACTTACTCATACGTTTATCCTGTTAATTCTTTTAGTCTTTCTTTTTATCTTTCTTTTTATCTTTACCTAATCTCTTCAGGAAGGAGTCTAGTCTGTTGTCTTTTTTTCTATCTTTTTTTACATTAGGATCATGTCTGATATCTTGTCCATCTTCAGCGAAAATAACGGCTTCAGCAATATTAGTACAATGATCACCAACTCTTTCTAAGTTTTTTGCAATTCGTATAACAGAGTAACCTTCTTCAAAGCTTATCTCATTATTCTTCATGGCAAGCAAGAATTCTTCTATTACGTTTTGGTTAAGATCATTTATTTGAGAATCATCTGTAATGACGACTTTAGCGTCTTTAACATTTGAATGAATAAATGCATCTATGACCTTCGACAACATTCTTTGAACAGCAATATTCATTGTCTCAAGCCTCGCATATTCTTGACTCAAGTTTTCGCTGTATCTCTTAACAGAGGTGGCCTGATCACCAATTCTTTCTAGCTCTGCATTTATCTTCATGGCAGCAAGTGTAATTCGTAAGTCTTTTGCCGTAGGCTTTTTCAGAGCAATATACTTAAAGCAGTTATCATCAATGGCCATATGAAAATCATTGATCGTATTTTCTCTTTCAAATATTTGCTTTAGGCTTATGCTTTTTTCGAGGCAGTTCTTAGTAATGAACTCTACTTCTGAGGCCATTTGGACAACTGTTTCGATAATATCTTTAGAATCAATATTCATAACTTATTACCCAAACCTTCCCGTAATATAATCTTCTGTGGTTTTTTGTTTAGGGTTTGTAAAGATGTCTGAACTTAAACCATGTTCAATAAGCTCGCCCAAAATAAAGAAACTAGTGTAGTCTGCAATTCTTGCAGCTTGCTGCATATTATGGGTGACGATGATTACTGTGTACTCTTTAGAAAGTTCCGTCATAAGCTCTTCTATCTTTCCGGTGGCAATTGGATCAAGGGCAGAAGTCGGCTCATCCATTAAGAGTATCGGAGGGTTAACAGCAAGGGATCTGGCAATACAAAGTCTTTGCTGTTGCCCACCTGAGAGTGATGTTCCAGGTTTATGGAGTTTGTCTTTTACTTCATTCCACAAAGCCGCTTTCTTTAGACATACTTCAGCAGTATTCATTAACTCAGTTTTGTTTTTGATGCCTTGTAGCTTTAAACCTATCACTACATTTTCATAAATGGACATACTTGGAAAAGGGTTAGGTTTTTGAAAAACCATTCCAATTTGTTTTCTTAAGTCGACAGGATCCACTTCTTTAGAAAGTATATTCTTTCCCATATACATGATTTCCCCTTCAGCTCGTGCTCCGGGAACTTCTTCATGTATTCGATTGATTGTTCTAACAAAAGTACTTTTTCCACATCCAGATGGACCAATGATTGCATTAATAGTATTTGGTAAATAATCAATACTAATACCTTTAATGGCGTGAAAATCGTGGTACCAAATGTTGAGGTCTCTAACGCTTATTATGGGTTGGCTCATGATTGCCTCGTTACTTTATCTAAGATTTGTTTGCGGTTTAAAAATAGTCGACATATTAAATTAATACCTAATATTAGAAAGATTAAAACAAAAGCACCTGTCCATGCTTGTCTTTGCCAATCATCAAAAGGGCTTATTGAATAATTGTAGATTTGTACAGGTAAGCTTGCCATTGGTGTAAAGAGGTCAGTGCTTACGTAGCGATTACCAAAAGCTGTAAAAAGTAGGGGAGCTGTTTCTCCAGCCGCTCTACTGATTGCTAAGATAACTCCTGTGAGAATTGCTTTTAAATTTCCTCTTATGATGATGAAGTATATGACTTTCCATCGCGGTAAACCTAAGGCCAATCCAGCTTCTTTTATATGATCAGGAACGAGCTTTAATATTTCTTCCGTACTTCTTGTGACGATTGGTAAAATAATTAAACTTAAAGCGATACCTCCAGCTAGTGCTGAAAATCCTTTAAAAGGTACAACGATGATAATATATGCAAAGATACCAATGACGATACTAGGTACACCAGTTAAGAGATCAATTGAAATTCTTAAAGTATTTGCAATTTTACCCACGCCAAACATAGACAGGAATGTTCCTGAGATGACCCCAACAGGAACTGCAAGAATGGCCCCAATCGCTACAATATATAATGTTCCAAGGATGGCATGAAGCATTCCTCCACCTGTTTCACCAACAGGTTTTGGAGTATGTAGGAAAAAATCTAAATTAAGACCTGAGATGCCTTTATAGAAAACATAACTAATAACAAGAAAAAGAGGAACGAGGACCATAAAGGCAGAAATACCAAGTAGTGTATGGAAGAATTTATTTTTGAATTTTCTCCAGGTGTAGTAATTCATTTATCCCTTCATCCTTCTATTGTAATTCCATACAATTGCTCGAGAGATACTATTTGCAATGAGCGTGACTCCAAATAATAATATTCCAACTAGACAGAGGGCACTAAGGTGAAGATCAGAGTCAGCTTCAGCATACTCATTTGCTATAACCGATGCCATTGTTGCAGCTGATGAAAAAATTGATTTAGGGATTTCAGGTTGATTACCAATAACCATTGCCACGGCCATTGTTTCACCGAGGGCACGTCCTAAACCTAGAACAACACCACCCATAATCCCACTGAATGATGGCTTAATAACAGCAAGTCTTATCATTTCCCATCTTGTTGAGCCAATCGCAAGAGCAGCTTCTCTTTGAAGAGTAGGAATTGTTTTAAAAACTTCACGACAGAGGGAAGTGATCGTTGGGATGATCATAATGGCCAAAATAAGAGAAGCGGTGAGGACACCAATTCCAAAACTAGGGCCAGTAAAGAAAGGGATAAATCCTAAAGTTGATTTTAGTATAGGTGTTAATGTTTCTCTTACAAAAGGGGCAAGATAGAAAAGTCCCCAAAGACCAAAGACAATACTTGGGATGGCCGCAATCATCTCGACAAAGAGACCTATAGCTTTACCAGCGGCGGTGGGTAAAACCTCAGTTATTAATAAAGCGACCCCAATACTAATCGGGGCCGCTATTATGATGGCGATAAAAGAAGTGATGATGGTTCCTGCAATAAACGACAGGCCACCAAATTGATCTTCTACTGGATTCCAAAAATCACTAGTAATAAACTCAAAACCAAATTCAGATATAGCTGGCCATGCTTGCTTTGTTAAAAGAACGAGTAAAGCAATGAGCAGTCCTATGATAAAAATTGCCAAGGACTTTATGGCCAGTAAGTGTATTCGATCTTGGTTTTCCAATTATTTAATTTTACCTTTTAGAGCAGTTATTAATTTACTTGGTAGTGGCGCATAGTGAAGCTCTTTTGCCATTTCCTGACCAGTACTAAGTGCCCATCTTAAAAATTTTCTAACTTCTACCAGTTTCATATTTTTCTTATCAACCGGAAGAAGTATGTATGTAAATGCGCTAATAGGATAAACCCCAGAACCAGATGCGTCTACAATTGATACTCTTAAGTCACCAGAAAAGTCTTTTAGACCTGCAGCACTTCTACTTACCCCATTAATTGAAGGCTTGATGAACTCACCAGCTTTATTTTTAAGAGCAGCTGTACTTAAGTTATTCTTAATTGCGTAGGCCAATTCGATATAACCAATTGCACCATCAGTTTGCTTGATCATATTCGTTACACCGTCATTACCTTTGGCACCAATACCTGTAGGCCAACGAAGTGCTTTTCCACGACCGATTTTGCTTTCAAACTCACTACTTACTGATGATAAGTAATCAGAGAAAACAGCAGTTGTTCCTGACCCGTCAGCACGACGAGTTACAAGAATATCTTTATTTGGCAGTTTTGCTTTTGGGTTAAGCTTTTGGATTTTTGCATCGTTCCATTTTGTGATGGTCCCCATGAAAATCTCAGCAAGAGTCTTTCCGTCTAATCTAAGATCATTTTTAAGCCCTTTAACATTGTAAGCAACTGATACTGCACCCAAAACTGTTGGTATATGGTGAATTGGCCAAGCCGCCTTTTTAAGGTCTTTATCTTTCATTGGAGCATCTGATGCACCAAAGTCTACAGTTTGTTTTAATAGCTGACGAATACCACCACCAGAACCTATGGCCTGATAATTAAATCGTACGTCTTTGTTAGTCTTTTCATATTCTGCAAACCATTTAGAATATATCGGGTATGGAAATGAAGCACCTGCTCCGTTAACGTTAGTAACGGCAAAGACACTAGTCGTTGTAAGGGTAAGCGTTAAAGCGAGTTTTGCTAAAAGACTAATAAAATTCATGTTTTCTCCTCAATTTGAGATTAATTTTTAATGTGTTATCTATATCAAATGAGGCAATCGAATGTGTTAGGATTAAGTTAAGATTTCTTCTGATTATTAGTGTTTCAAAGATATTCAAAGGGTAGAGTATGAAAAAATTTTATAGTTCACTTGCTGTCTTATTACTTCTTACAGGTTGTTCTAGTTCTGTCTGGTATCGAACATCTCCTTTGGCCCCAGGTGAAAAATTAGAAAATCATTATAAGGAAGCTAAAAAATATTTAGTTGTTTCACAAGGAAAGGCGTCAACAAGAGCTGGAGAGAAAATGTTTGAGCTCGGTGGCAACGGTATTGATGCTGCAACGGCAGTCTCATTTGCCATTAGTGTGGAAAGACCACAGTCCACTGGTATTGGTGGGGGTGGTTTTCTCTTACTTGATTCGCCTAATTTAAAAACTCCAGAGACATATGACTTCAGAGAAAAGGCCCCTTTAAGTGCTCATTCTAAAATGTACTTGGATCGTTTTGATAATGTGATTAAAGATAAGAGCTTAGTTGGAATCCATGCTGTCGGTGTTCCAGGTTTAGTAAAAGGAATTTTAAAAATTCATAAGAAGTATGGAAAGCTACCTTTAAAGACTGTTATGCAACCGGCGATTGATTTAGCTGCAAAAGGATTCAAAGTTTATCCTGAATTAGATAAGGCCCTTCGTTATAAAGAGAAAGACCTTCGAAAGTTTTCAAGTTCAAAGAAAATATTTTTTAAAAATAATAAACGATTAAAGCTTGGTGACTTATTAGTTCAAAAAGATTTATCAAAAACATTAAGACTTATTTCAAAATATGGAAGTGGGACTTTTTATAATGGGAGTATTGCAAAGAAAATTGTTAAAACCTCACAAAAATATAATGGTCTTTTGACCATGGAAGATTTTAAAAAATACAATGTGGTTGAAAGAGAACCTGTCGTTGGTAAGTACAAAGGCAATACTGTTTATAGCATGGCTCCACCAAGCAGTGGAGGAATACATGTGCTTCAGATTTTAAAAACGGTTGAACCACTTAATTTAAAAAAATGGGGACCTCAACATCCAAAGACTATTCACTATACTGCTTCAGCAATGCAATTAGCTTTTAGTGATAGAGCTAAGTATCTAGGTGATTCTGACTTTGTTGATGTTCCAATTGAAGAGTTAACTTCAGATGAGTATATAAAGCAGCGCCGAAATGAAATTCCTGCTAATAGGGCGTTAAAAAAAGATGATGTAGTAGGTGGAAAAAATTTGGACTATGAACATCATGAAACAACTCACTTTAGTATTTATGAAAAAGATGGATTTAGTGTCTCAAGTACTCAAACCATTAATGGATACTTTGGTAGCTCGTTAGTGGCAGAGGGAACAGGTATTGTTCTTAACAATGAAATGGATGATTTTGCTACGAAAGTAGGGGCGAGTAATTTATTCGGTGCCGTTGGTGGCGAGCAAAATCTTGTTATGGCAGAAAAAAGACCATTGAGTAGTATGTCGCCAACAATTGTAAAAGATGAAGATGGCAAAGTTAAAATGGTTGTAGGTACACCTAGTGGTACACGGATTTTAACCTGTGTTGCTCA